>ERZ767285.8-NODE-8-length-91681-cov-5.505786_pt1 | contig 91681 bp, 96 predicted proteins | sample MGYA00374953_ERZ767285 | MGnify/ENA primary metagenome ERZ767285 (study PRJEB28947, sample SAMN06267186) | marine metagenome | isolation source: Columbia River Estuary | place: USA:Columbia River Estuary, USA | collected 2013-07-23 ...
TGGTGATTTAAGAGTCTCACATTTTATTGGAATGCACGCTTTACAGCTACTTCCATTGCTTTCTTTTTATATATTTAAAAACACAAAAGCGACTATCATTATTTCATTGCTATACGCAGTTCTTGCTACCACAACTTTAGTTCAAGCTTTAAATGGAAAACCACTCATTACCCAAAACAAGCTAAAACAATAAAAGCAAAAATAGTTTTCAATAGTGTGCAACAGCAATAGCGGTTTGGTTGTCTTCTCAAATAGTTTTTGCATTAAATTAAGTATATTGCTTTTCTATGGTTAAAAGGGTTTAATCCACTACTGCTGCTATGTTAAAGGGTAGCACTTTTTACGGTACGCAACATTAAAGTAGTTAATTTTAGAATTTTGAAATATTCTGTTACATGAAAAAAAATCTCACACGTTTTATATATTTATCTCTACTTGTTCTATTTATAACGAGCTGTAAAAGTACTTATAGGTTTACTGAAAATGAGATATCTCTTATAAACATGGCAGAGAGTAAAACCCCGATGAGAGTTTTAAAAATCACAAATTTCAATGATTCTATATTGCTGAGAACAAAAAGTTCCAAAATCAAGGTTGATCCAAACGATATACTACTAAAAAAGTTTATAGATAGATTATTAGTAACAGTTAGAGATAGTATGTCTCTTGGAGTTGGAATTGCTGGCCCACAAGTAGGGATATTAAAAAACATCATTTGCGTTCAGCGATTTGACAAAGAAAATTTTCCATTTGAAGTTTACCTCAATCCTGAAATAATAGCATACTCAAATAATAAACAACCTTGCCTAGAAGGTTGCTTATCAATACCAAAAAGAAGAGATACTACCTACAACCGGTCCCAGACAATTCGTATTAAATATGATCAATTAAATAAAAAACATGTAAAAGAATATGTGTCTGGATTTACTGCTGTTATTTTCCAACATGAAATCGATCATCTTAATGGAATACTTTATTTAGACCACCTTAAACAAGAGAAAAGCCAATATGAAAAATAAACAGGTATCAATGTCTAAAAACTTAAAACAACACCAAATTAGTAAGCTATAATACCTATGAAAAAATTAACAGTCGTATTTGTATTAATATTTGGTTTCAATTTTATTTTAGCCCAAGAACCAAACAATACTCACAACTTGCAGATTACAGTTACTAATTTTGAGAATACAAAAGGCTCTTTGATAGTATGCCTAACAGATAAAAAGGAAGATTTTTTAAAACAGTGTAAATACCAGAAAGTAGTTGCTGTAACAAATGCTACTATCTCTTTAGAAATAGCTAATATAAAAAATGGTAGGTACTCAATTTCCTTGTTTCATGACCAAAACAATAACGGTGTTTTAGACACTAAAGGTTTTTTTGGAATCCCCACCGAACCTTATGCTTTTTCTAATAATCCAAGCACAACATTTGGCCCTCCTAGTTTTGAGAAGTGTACATTCCTTATAAATAAGGACACACAAATCTCTATCGAATTATAATAACAAAAGATGACCCTAACAGTATTTTGTTTTAAAGCATACCCCTGTACCACTTTTGACCTATGAATTATAAATTAGTTTGTACAATCTTAGCGCTCTCATTAATTTGTTTCATAAGTTGTGATAGGCCCCACTGTACTAATGAAAATTTAATATTTGAAACGTTTGAGCCTAACTCTAAAAAATATAAAGACGAATTAGTTGCTCAACTCGATAGTGTTGACTCATCACAACTAACCTATTGGCTTAAAAAGTATGATAACCAAAATGGAAAAGAAACGTTATATTTTAATATTCAAGGTGATGGTTTGTGTGCAATACTACATCTGAGTGTTAATCATTGGGATAAGCTAGAACACATTAGAGAAAGAAAAGGAATTGGTAGAAGAGGTGCAGAATTTACTAACTTAAAATTTCAAATCTATCAGGACTCTTCGAGTACTGATTTTGTCTATATTTCATATGATAGATTAATTGATTAAAAAATGTATAACTACAATGGCGTAGTAAAGATTATCTTTGAGGTAAGCTCATATCAAAATATATTTATGAAGTACTTTTATTCTATTATTTTTGCTTCCTATGTACGATTTTCTAAAAGTTTGCTAATTACTCTAAATACAACACTTTTATATGAATAATAAATTACTACCCGCCCTTGGAATTATTATTGCCTCGGTTATCTTACTAACAATATCTGAAATTACAACCCAGGAGTCTGTCCAGATTTTTATTAAAAAGTATTCCTTTTTGGGTATTATATCTGGAATGCTACTAGGGGTTGCTGTCACTAAGTATATAAACAAATCAAACCAAGACAATTAATACCTGCCTTGTCTTAGCATACATATATTGATAAAATGAACATCGTATTTAAAGAAACACAAAAATTCTCTCAATGGTGGCTTTGGCTGATTTTAATCGGAATTGGAATTTTACCGATTTTAGGAATTTATAAGCAATTAATTATAGGGGAAAAATTTGGAGACAAACCAATGTCTGACCTCGGTATTATCATTTTCGCTGTGTTTGTTTTTAGTTTAATTGCTATGTTTTGGTTTGTGCAACTGAAAACCGAAATTGACCAAAATGAAATCCGTATGCACTTTTTTCCATTGGTTAAAAAACGAGTAAACTGGAAAGAAATAAAAACTGCTGAAATTGTGAATTACGGTTTTGTTGGAGGTTGGGGAATACGGCTTTGGACAAAATACGGAACTGTTTACAATATGAAGGGAAATAAAGGATTAGCCATAGCGCTTACTGATGGTAATAAATTTCTAATCGGGACTCAAAAACCAGAGGAACTAACTGCCATTCTAGAAAAAATAAGTGCCAGGAATATCAAGTAATTAGGTCTGGGCAATACAATAGCAATTAAAAAAACGAGATTTAGATCAAAAAGCAACACACCTTAATTGGAATAGGTGTTACGTATCTTTTCAAAGTTTGTTGTATTTGTTGTTTTTATGTTTTTAATAAAACAGCACCATAGCGTTATACCGAGTCTTTTTTTTTACTTTTACTCTAAATATATTCACAATCGCAGCTCACACATATCTTCTTGAAACCTCTATTGATTCTGTAAATAAAAAGCTCTGGAACCAGCTACAGCATGACCAAGATTGTTTTTTGTCTATAGCATATTTAACTGCTATAGAGCAAGGCTTTTCTAAGGAGTTAGATTTTTGCTATGTTATTGTTTTGGATACCCTAACATCAAAGCCCTTATTATTAGCTTCCTTTCAACTGGTTCCTTTTGTGTTTAAAGGTGATTCTCAGCCTCCAAAAATAGTACGTCATTGCTCCCAGAAAAGCGATGGGTTTTTTATGCTCAACATGCTGGTTTGCGGCAGTGTATTTATGGCCGGAGAACACGGTTTTATAAAATCTAACACCATAAATAACAAGACTGCTTTTAGCCTTGCTGAAAAAGCAATGAGTAAGGTCTATAAGGCATTGCGCAAGGGTACATCAAAAAAGATTTCTGTGCAACTTTTTAAAGAGTATGTTCCCCAAACTATCTCAAGTAGTAGCTACTTACTACAAAAAGGATATCAGGATTTTGAGATTGACATGTATATGTCTTTACCAATTGCACCTTCTTGGAACTCTATAGAGGCTTATTTTGACACTTGTAAGGCAAAGTTCAGGACCAAGGCTAAAAGTGTATTTACAAAAGCAGCAACGCTCTGTATAACATCCTTTACTGAAGCCGAAATTTTAGCCCGTCAACAAACAATAGACAACCTATTTCTGCAAGTCTTAGGAAAATCTGAGTATCAATTTGGGGTCATGAATGCTGTTGGTTTTGCTTTGCTAAAACGCCATTTAGGGAGCCAATTTATCTTTAGAGCAGTACTACTTGAAGATAAGCTTGTTGGCTTTAGTACTTCTTTTATTAACCAAACTGCACTAGAGGCTAATTTTGTAGGAATCGATTATGATCAAAATATCAAATACGCTATATACCAGAGGTTGTTGTATGATTATGTTAGTTTGGCAATAGACAATTCCCTTGAGGTGCTCAACTACGGAAGAACCAGTGAGCTTCTTAAAAGCTCTCTTGGAGCAGTGGCTATACCCATGAAGTTATATGCAAAGCATACCTCAAAAATTACGCATTTGCTCATGTGTTCCACATTAAAGAAAGTTTCACCGACTCCCTTTGAACTAAGAAAACCATTCAAGGCAGTATACTACAAAAACCAATAAGACTTAGTGTTTTTTATCTAGTTTTTTGGCCTCAAAATGTTCCAGCAATACAAATACTGTAAGCAACATACCCAGGGCATATATTGTGTCCTCGATAGGTATGGTAAACATCCTGATGCTTAGGTTTTCTGCATTGTTATACCATACAACTTCATTTTCAATAAAGCTACCGGTAAGCACGCCATTAACAATAAAAAAGGGAATAAGTGTAACAAAGAAACTTGGTAAGAACCTTCCAAGAATCTTCGGGTTTTTATTATACACAAGCCCTAGTAAAATTATTGCATATCCAAAGCATACAAGGGTGTACCACCTGTCATAGTTATACCAAAGTGTTATAATCAATATGCACAGTAGTGCTACATAAAATACAGAGGTTGCTCTTTGAGAAAGCGTAAAATTTGGAAAGAAATAGTTTAATGAATAATGGGTAAACAAACAGGCATAGGGTATGCATATAAAAAATAGCCATTCTTCTATAGGTAGGTTTGCTACTTTAAATCCATTGATGTATTGGTCATTAAATCCCCATATACCATTGTTGGTAAAAATTACATCCCAAGAAATGAAAAAAGCCATCATGATAAAGATGCCAATAAATAGCGATTTCCATTTTTTGTAAAACTGAAATTTAGGATAAAAACTAAATATAAAAGGGATAATAAAGGATCCTATATTTAAATACAGGTATAGATTTTTCATGCCCTATTTTTTAAAATATTTCAGTGGAGGGAACAACATTCCATAACATTCTCCATCACCTTTACCCAGGTGCTTGTGATGTATTTTATGTGCTCTTCTTATTCCTTTTGCATACCAATTATTTGCTTTTCTGAACATTTTGAAACGTTGGTGTATAAAGATGTCATGTACCATAAAATAAGCAACACCGTAGGCAAATATTCCAAAACCTATGGGCAGTCCAGCCCAGAATCCATAATATTGCCAAGCTATAAAACATGCAATACTCACTGCTGCATAGAATATAAAAAACAAGTCATTGCGCTCCCACCAGCTTTTGTGGTCTTTATGATGATGGTCTTTATGCACACTCCACAAAAAACCATGCATAACATATTTATGTGTTGCCCACGCCATGAATTCCATGGCAGAAAAAGTTCCGATAAAGGTTAAAATCCAAAGCAGTGTTGTCATTTTTTTTAATTTAAATAATTGGTAACAATAAAATTACCTTACAAGTTTTAGTTGATACTTTACATAGCTTCTAGTAAGAAGCCCAAATTTTTCATAACCAGGAACTCGTATCCTAGTATTTTTAATTTCTAAGGCTGGTGTCTTATGTAGTTTTTTAAGCAACCTTCTGTAATAGCGATAGGCCATAAATACGCCAAATTTAGCGTCTGCGGGTAGTTTTAATATACCTTGGTAGCCTCTTTGAAAATCTCCTTCAATATCTTCTATAATTTGTTGTTTTGAGGCTTCATCAAGTGCCTCTAGGTTTGTATTTGGGAAGTAAGTCCTACTTAGTCCTTCAAAATCTGCCTTGAGATCACGTAAAAAATTAACTTTTTGAAAAGCAGATCCTAAGGCCATTGCAGAGTCTTTAAGTTGACTGTATTTCTCTGTATCTCCTTTTAAAAAAACATGAAGACACATAAGCCCAACCACATCTGCTGATCCGTATATGTATTCTTTATATTCCTGCTCTGTTAGGTAATCTTTTTTTGACAGATCAAGACGCATGCTCTTCATAAAAGATGCTATGAGGCCTCTTTCAATATTGTATTTATGAACTGTTTCTTGGAAAGAATTCAAAATTGGGTTTAGACTGATTTTTTCTTCAAGTGCAAATTCAAGGTCTTTTTCAAAACGATTAAATAGCACACTCTTATCATACTCATGAAAGGTGTCTACAATTTCATCAGCAAATCTTACAAACCCATATATGTTGTATATGTCTTGGCGTATGGTGGGGGATAGCATTTTGGTAGCCGAAGAAAAAGAAGTACTATATGCATTAGTTACAGTTTCACTGCATTGTCTTGATACTATGTCAAAAAGTTCTTTCATTAGTTGTTCTTTTTTGCGATAAGACCTGCTACTAGTTTTCCAGAAATTAGTGCTGGAGGAACTCCCGGTCCGGGAACGCTTAATTGTCCAGTAAAAAATAAATTTTCTACTTTTTTACTTTTTAATTTTGGTCTTAAAAATGCAGTTTGCAGCAATGTATTTGCCAAGCCATAAGCATTCCCTTTGTAAGAATTATACTCAGAGACAAAATCATTTACACAAAAAGACTCTTTAAATATAACATGTTTTTTTATTTCCTGTCCTGTCAGGGTTTCAAAACGTGTCATAATTTTATTGTAGTAGGTTTCTCTTAACTTTTCTGTATCCTCTAATCCAGGTGCTATAGGCACTAAGAAAAACCCAGTTTCTTTACCATCAGGGGCAAGCTCTGGCTGTGTTTTTGAAGTGAAATTTGCATAAAAAAGCGGGCTGGATGGCCACACAGGTGTATCGTAAATTTCTTTAGCATGCTGTTCAAAGTCTACATCAAAAAATAGGGTGTGATGCGCTACGTTTTTAATTTTTTTATCAAAGCCTATGTAAAACAATAAAGAGGAGGGAGCAAAGGTTCTTTTTTCCCAATAGGCTTCAGAGTATTGTCTGTATTTTTTTGGCAATAGCGTTTCTGTGTGGTGATAATCTGCACCGCTTAGAAGTGTATCTGTGGCATGAAATGTACCATTAGATACAATGCCTTTTACCTTGTTTTTCTCCACCACAATCTCTCCTACATTTTGATCTGTTTTTATGGTTACCCCCATAGACTCGGCTAGTGTTTTCATTCCTAGTATAACACTGTACATACCACCCTTTGGTTGGAAGGTTCCTAGACCGAAATCTGCATAGTTCATAAAACTGTAGAAAGATGGAGTTTTCGAAGGCTTTGCACCCAAAAATAATACAGGAAATTCTAGGATAGATACGAGCCTTGGGTTTTTAAATTCTTTACGAACATCTCTACTAATATTACTGAAAAATTGACCTACTCTTTTTGCCGTAGCAGGGGTAATGAGCTCAAGAGGTGAAACCCCAGGCCTATAGACCAAATCTTTAATTGCGATGTTGTAGTTTTGCTGCGCAGATGCAATAAATTCCTGAAGTTTTTTTGCACTCCCTGGTTCTTCTTTTTCAAAGGTTGCACAAATTTTATCTAAGGTGTCTTCAATGGTTATAAAATCATTTTCACCAAAGTACACACTATATGCAGGGCTTAGTTTTTCTAAAGTATAAAAGTCTGAGGCTTTTTTCCCAAAATCACTGAAAAACCGCTCAAAGACATCTGGCATCCAGTACCAGGAAGGACCCATATCAAAGGTAAATCCTTGTTTTGTGAATTGTCTTGCGCGTCCTCCTATGGTTTTGTTTTTTTCAAAAACAGTAACGTTATAACCGTCTTTTGCCAGATACGCTGCAGCTGCTAGAGAAGAGAACCCAGAACCAATAATTGTTATTTTTTTGTTTGCCATATTGTTAAACAAAAGTAGGGTATATTTAAACAAAACAATAGTTAAAAATTCCTAAAAGTTAGTCGCTTAAGGTTTTTAATTTGTCTACAAAACTTTTTACACTATCAAAACAAAAAATATTAGAAGCCGTGTTGTGTTTTTGTACTTCAGTGTATTTTTGGCCCAATATCCAAAGAGGGTATTTTTCTTTTTTGCAAACAATTTTTTGATAAGAATCTAGGTAAGATTTAATACTGTCATTGTCTGGCTTTGTCGTAAAAAATGTTAAGAAAATTAAATCTCCACCAGTATTAGATTGTTTGGATAAACTCTCCAATGGTATGTTTGGCCCAAGGTAGGTAGTTTTAATTCCAGATTTTTCTAATAAATAATTTGCATAAATTAAACCAATATCATGAATTTCATCATAGGGAAGAAATAAACACACTTTGATATTGCTGTTGTGTTTTTGAGTTTTAGATGTATAAAGCCCGATGTGCTCTATCGTTTTTCTTTTAATGAGTTCAGAAACAAACCGCTCGTGAGACACATCTATAGTGCCTACATGCCAAAGCATACCAATTTCATGAAGAAAGGGGATGAAAACATTCTCAAATACTTGATCAAAAGTTTTTGTTTTTAAAAGCTGAGAAAATATTTTGTTAAATTGATCTGTGCTAAAATCAAACATTGCATTTTTAAGACTACTAATTGCGTAATGTTCTTTATGTATTACTGAATTTTCAAGAATTACATCTTTTATTTTTTCTGGACTAAATTTAGCAATCTTAGATATTTTTGTTCCGTGGTTGTAAATAAAAGCTACATCCAGTAATTTCTTGAAGTTTGAAAGATCGTACTGTCTAATGTTGGTGTTTGTTCTTTTGGGCGCGAACAGGCCGTAGCGTTTTTCCCAAATACGAATGGTATGTGCTTTGACCCCGCTAAGGTTTTCTAGATCTTTTATACTAAAGTGTGTTTTGACACTCATTGGCTGTCGTGTAATTCTTTGATGGTAAGTTACATAAAATAAACGGCTAAATTTTTAACAAATACTTTTATTACTTGCATTTAGCTGTTTTTTTTAAACATTCGATTTTATCAAAACGCTGGAATAATAGTATAAAAAAAAGTCATCTCGTTTAAGATGACTTAGTACCCGGAATGGGACTTGAACCCACACGCAACTAGTGCACACGGCCCTCAACCGTGCCTGTCTACCAATTCCAGCACCCGGGTGTATTCTATACCAAAATTGAGGTGTATAGAAACAAAAAAAAGTTAAACCAAAAGGCTTAACTTTTTTGTGACCAGTCTGGGGCTCGAACCCAGGACCACCTCCTTAAAAGGGAGGTGCTCTACCAACTGAGCTAACTGGTCAAAATGTCAAAAACATTTTTAAGCTTTACAAACTTAAATAAGTTTTGTTAAGCGAGTGCAAATATACTATCAATATATTTATCTTTCAAAGCATTTTAAAATAAATTTAAACTTTATTTGTAAACCTTTAAACTACAATAAATAAGAACTAAAATTTTATGAAAATAGTGCTTTTAGGATATATGGGAAGTGGTAAAACAGTTGTTGCAAAACAACTGGCAATTGCATTACAATACTCTTTTGTTGATTTGGATATCGCCATTGAAGAAGATCAAAATCTAACTCTCAAACAATTGTTTGAAAACAAGGGAGAACTCTACTTTAGATCTAAAGAGAAGCATGTGCTTAACTCTTTGTTAGATAGCACTCAAGATATGGTTTTAGCTCTAGGTGGAGGTACCCCGTGTTATGGTGATGTGATGCAAAAATTAACAAACACACAAGAGGTGATAACCATATACCTTGGGGCAGAAATAGATACCCTTACACACCGATTATTTTCGCAGGTGCAAACAAGGCCATTAATTTCTCATATTTCTGATAAAGAAGTATTGCGTGATTTTATACGCAAGCACCTTTTTGAGCGAAGTTTTTATTACCATCAAGCACATCATAAAATTGCGGTAGATCAAAAACCTGTTCAAGAAATAGTTAGAGAAATAGTAGCGCTTTTATTCTAAGATAGCACGCGTATTCCCTGGCTCAAATATCACAGCAACATTCTCATTAATAGAAGTAGATAAAGAAATGCCTTTGTAATCTGCTTTTATTGGATATTTTTTATGATTTCTATCTACCAGCACTGCCGTTTTAAACTGTTTAAGAGGTACTTCTAGAAAATGCTTTACAGCATAAATTAAGGTAGTTCCAGAGTGTAGTACATCATCTACAAGTAGCAATGATTTATTTTGATAGGCTTCTGGTTTTAACGATGTGGTAATAGGGTTGATAGGATTTTTTTTATCCATCGTTACTTCGCACAGTGTTACTTTGATGGGTGAGATTTTCTCTACGGCGGTTTTTAATTTTTCTGCAAAGATGTAACCGTTTGCCTTGATACCTGCAATAACTACTTCTTCTTGAGAAATATTAGCCTCATAAATTTGATATGCAATACGTTTTAATTTATGAGCTATTTCCTCTTTGCCTAGAATTACTGTTTCTGTTGATGCCATAGGTAACAATATATTAGATTTCAAAGATAGTAAAAGATGTGTTGGTTTATTCTTCCTCTTTAATATAGTCTTCTATGTCTCTTCTGTCTTTTTTGGTGGGTCTTCCCATGCCTCTTTTTCTGTAATATTCTTTTGAATATTTTAATAACTCTTGTTGCTGGAAGGCCTCTTTGGGTGTAGTGTCAACCCTGTATAGGTCAACGAGTTTGGGCCCCACTCTGCTTTTTGGCACCTCTATAACTCTTAAAGAGTAATTTATTTGATTCTTTCTAAGTGTAACATTGTCTCCAGGATAGACGTCTCTAGAGGGCTTGACTGCAGCATCGTTTATACGCACAGCTCCCTTTTTACAGGCCTGTGTTGCAATGCTTCTTGTTTTGTAGTACCGTACAGACCATAAATATTTATCAATCCTCATACATTTTACTTAATTTGTATATTAACAATACAACAAAAATAACTGAAAATTGTATCTTGCACGCTAAAATAAACAACTGTGAAAAATTTAAAATTTCTACTACCTATAGTTGCACTAACATTGCTTTTGGGAACTGCTTGTGATAATGACGATGATAGCTCACAAGACAACTTCATACCAGCCCGTGATAGAGCCGAGGAAAATATTGATTCAACATTAGAAGTAGAGGGTTATTTAACTACTCATTTTTATAACTATGAGGAGTTTGAAAACCCACCAGCAGGCTTTGATTTTAAAATAAGGTTCGATACCATTGCCGCTGCAAACGCAGATAAAACACCATTAATAGAACAAGTAGATTTTAAAATGGTGCAAGACAGGGTCAATGAAGATGTGTCTTATAAATTATATTACTTAAAGGTGATTGAAGGCCAGGGTGATCAACCTAGTTTTCCAGATATTGTTAGAATTAACTATGAGGGTACCTATGTAGTTGATGAAGAGGGTATAAACGAAAATAAACTCTTTGATAGTTCTGTAACACCAATCCAGTTTGATTTGACCTCGATTGTCAACGGGCTTCAAGATGCGCTCATAGAATTTAAAGCCGCAACTGGTTTTATTGATAATGCTGACGGAACGGTAACCTATGAAGGTTTTGGAGTAGGAGCTGTGTTTATGCAAAGTGGTTTAGGATATTATGTGAATCCTCCTCCTGGAACTTCTGTAACTATTCCTGTGTATTCTCAGCTTATTTTTACATTTCAATTATTTGAAACTGAAATTGGTGACCAAGATGGTGATGGTGTCCCTTCTGTTTTAGAGGATGTAAATGGTAATGGACTAGAAGAAGATGACGATACAGATTCAGACAACAGAAGCAATTACCTTGATCCAGATGATGATGGAGATGGAAGACCTACAGAAGATGAAATAGAAATAAATGAAGACGGCACGATTACTTTTCCAGATACAGATGGAGATGGTGTTGTTGATTATCTAGACTCAGATAGTTAAGCCTTTTTTATAAGTATCATATAGTTAAAAAGCCGCTGTGAGAAATTCTCACAGCGGCTTTTTAGTGTTTAAAATGTAACTTGTTATTTTCTCGCAACAACCTTTGTTGCAGCCTTAACAATTGCAGCGGCATTTAAGCCGTATTTTTCCATTAATTGATCTGGAGTTCCAGATTCTCCAAAAGTGTCTTGGGTGGCTACAAACTCTTGTGGAACGGGATGATTTTCTGCTAAGACTCTAGAAACACTTTCTCCCAGTCCTCCCAGGTAGTTATGCTCTTCTGCAGTAACCACACAGCCGGTAATGGCAACGCTTTTTAAAATTGCAGCAGCATCAAGTGGCTTTATGGTATGAATATTTATAACTCCGGCGCTAATGCCTTTCTCTTGTAATGTTTTACAAGCCTCAAGCGCTTCCCAAACCAGGTGTCCTGTGGCAATAATGGTAACATCTGTACCTTCTTGAAGCTCCACAGCTTTACCAATAGTGAAGCTGCCATTTTCTGGGGTAAAGTTTGCTACTTTAGGTCTTCCAAAGCGCAAGTATACCGGACCATCATAATCTGCGATGGCAATTGTTGCTGCTTTGGTTTGATTGTAATCACAGGTATTTATTACCGTCATCCCTGGCAGCATTTTCATCAAACCAAGGTCTTCAAGTATTTGATGTGTTGCGCCATCCTCTCCAAGGGTTACCCCTGCGTGTGATGCACATATTTTTACATTCTTACCACTATATGCAATACTTTGGCGTATTTGGTCATAGACGCGTCCTGTGGAGAAGTTAGCGAAAGTACCTGTAAAAGGTATCTTGCCGCCAATGGTTAAGCCAGCAGCCATGCCCATCATGTTTGCCTCTGCGATACCCACCTGGAAGAAACGCTCTGGATGATTTGCTTTAAAAGCGTCCATTTTTAATGACCCTGTTAAATCTGCACAAAGTGCCACCACATTTTCATTGGTTTTTCCAAGCTCGGTAAGACCTGCTCCAAAACCAGATCTTGTATCTTTTTTTCCTGTGTCTATATATGTTTTCATAATATTATGGTAGTAGCTTATTAATAATCTCCTAAGGTTTCTGGGTTTTGAGCTAGTGCAGATGCTAGCTGTTCGTCATTGGGCGCTTTTCCATGCCAAGCATGAGTGTGCATCATAAAATCTACCCCATTACCCATTACTGTTTGCAGTAATACACAAATAGGTTTTCCTTGACCCGTTTTAGCTTTGGCACTTTCCATACCCTCTAAAATGGCTTGTATGTCATTACCTTGTTCTATGGTAACAACATCCCAACCAAAGGCTTCAAATTTGCCCTTTACATTTCCTAGAGGTAAAACTGTATCTGTAGATCCGTCAATTTGCTGTCCGTTTAAATCTACAGCTACAATCAAGTTGTCTACTTTGTTTCCAGAGCCGTACATAATTGCTTCCCAGTTTTGACCTTCCTGCAATTCTCCATCACCACACAGGGCATAGACAATGTGGTTGTCATTGTTTAATTTTTTTGCTGCTGCTGCACCAATAGCCACAGAAATTCCTTGTCCAAGTGATCCAGATGCAATCCTAATACCAGGTAATCCTTCATGGGTGGTTGGGTGTCCTTGTAGCCTTGAATTAAGAAGCCTAAAGGTGTTTAATTCCTCAACTGGGAAATACCCAGAGCGTGCCAAAACGCTATAAAAAACAGGTGAGATATGCCCATTAGACAAAAAGAAAATGTCTTCTTGGTTCCCGTCCATATTAAATCCTTCTTTGCGCTCTAGCACCTTTTGATACAGTGCTACAAGAAACTCTGCACAGCCTAGAGATCCTCCAGGGTGGCCAGAATTTACTTTATGTACTTGTCTTACAATATCTCTACGCACTTGGGTAACAAATGCTTCTAATTGGGTAATATCTGCCATGGTGTTTTTTGGTTTCTGGCTCAAAAATACTTCTTTAAAGGCCTAAGAAAAAGAAGAGCCAAATGAGGTTATCAACGATTTTTAAGTTTTAGTTAACATTGTTGTATTGTTTTAAATTTTAATATCAAATCATACATTTTTTTGGTGTGGTTTTTCATCCATCAAAAAAAAATGTCTTTCCTTATTCGTACTTCCTACAGCAAATGTATCTTTGGCTATTCATTAATACTTCACATGGATTTTAAACTCGAAGCTACAGATATACAGGGTCAAGCCCGCGCTGGTACCATTACACTAGATCACGGAACAATTCAAACACCTATTTTCATGCCTGTTGGTACCGTAGGTACCGTGAAAGGGGTCCATCAAAAAGAATTGCGTGAAGAAATAAATCCAGATGTTATTCTTGGAAACACCTATCATTTGTATTTACGTCCGGGAACAAAAATTCTTGAAAAAGCAGGGGGTCTTCATAAGTTCATGAACTGGGATAGAAACATCCTTACAGACTCTGGAGGGTATCAAGTTTACTCTCTCTCAGACAACAGAAAAATTAAAGAAGAAGGGGTGAAGTTTAAATCTCACATAGACGGTAGTTATCATTTTTTTACGCCCGAGAATGTGATGGAAGTGCAGCGAAGTATTGGGGCAGATATTATTATGGCCTTTGATGAGTGTACACCATATCCTTGTGATTATAATTATGCAAAAAGATCTATGCACATGACCCATCGTTGGTTAGAGCGTTGTTTGACTCATCTTGAGAAGACTCCTTTTATGTATGACTACACACAAACATTCTTCCCTATTGTACAGGGAAGCACCTATAAAGATTTACGCAAACAATCTGCAGAGTATATCGCTGGAGTAGGTGCGCAGGGTAATGCTATTGGCGGCTTATCTGTAGGGGAGCCTGCCCATGAGATGTATGAAATGACAGAGGTGGTTACGGCTATTTTACCTAAAGATAAGCCTCGTTATTTAATGGGTGTAGGAACTCCAATAAACTTGCTAGAGAATATCGCCTTGGGTATAGATATGTTTGACTGTGTGATGCCAACTAGAAACGGTAGAAATGGTATGTTATTCACTGCACATGGAACTATCAACATTAAAAACAAAAAGTGGGAGGCAGATTTTAGCGCTATAGATGAAATGGCAATTACATGGGTAGATACAGAGTATAGCAAAGCTTATTTACGTCATCTATTTACTGTAAATGAAATGTTAGGCAGGCAAATTGCCACCATACACAACCTTGGTTTTTATTTATGGTTGGTGCGTGAGGCAAGAAAACATATCTTAGCAGGAGATTACACGCCATGGAAAAACATGATGGTACAACAAATGGATAAAAGGCTATAAGGCCATAAACAATGTTAAGCATACTCGATAAGTATATACTAAAACGCTATTTAGGAACATTTGTGCTCCTATTACTGCTATTTATACCAATTGGTATTATTGTAAATCTTGCCGAGAAGATTGATAAAATCTTAGATAATGAGGTGCCATTTATGGAAGTGGTCACTTATTATTTTGATTTTACAATTTACTTTGCCAATTTATTATTTCCCTTATTTTTATTTTTATCTGTGATTTGGTTTACCTCCAAGTTGGCAAATAACACAGAGATTATTGCTTTTTTGAGTAGTGGTGTGTCTTACTATCGTTTTTTAAGACCCTATATTATTGGTGCTACCATTGTGTGTATTGCAGCATTTTTTCTAGGAATGTTTATTGCTCCTAAAGCCAGCCAAGGCTTCAATGAATTTTCATTTAAATACCTAAAAAAAGGCAGGCAGGATCGTGAAAAATCTAACGTATATAGGCAGATTAATGATAATGACTATATATATGTGAGTTACTTTAATGTTTCAGAAAAAAGTGGAAGTAATTTTACCCTAGAACATTTCGAGGATAAAAAAATGACCTACAAAATAGCAGCCAGTAGAATTAAGTTTAATGACAAAGACAGTACTTACTCTTTGTTTAATTACACAAAAAGAAGGGTAGGGCTAGACAACGATAGTATTGAGCGTAAAAAACGACTGGATACTGTCTTTAGTTTTGATCTTGATGATTTAACTCCCGTAAAGTATATAGCCGAAACATTAAATCTCCCAGAACTTAATAATTTTATTGCAAGCGAGAAGAAAAAAGGATCATCTTTTATTAGCTCATACGAGGTAGTACGCCACAAAAGATGGAGTTTGCCGGTTTCTGCATACATATTAACTATCATTGCAGTTGCAGTTTCTTCAGTGAAACGTCGAGGTGGTATGGGTGTTAACCTAGCCATTGGTATAGCCATAGGAATGGTGTTTATTTTCTTTGATAAAATATTCGGAACTCTTGCTGCCAAAAGTGATTTTTCGCCTTTTGTAGCTTCTTGGGCGCCAAATATTGTGTTCGCCATTTTAGCCATTTATTTGCTCCGCAATGCCAAACGCTAAACTCCTTAATTACCTACACTTACATTTTATAGTCTTTATTTGGGGCTTTACTGCCGTCTTGGGAGCTCTTATTAGTATAGATGCCCTTGGCTTGGTTTGGTTTAGAATGAGTATTGCTTCTTTGCTAATACTGGCCTGGGTAGGGTACAAGAAAATACCACTTACATTTAGTAAAAAAACCATGCTGGTTTTTTTTATTGCAGGGGCAGTTATAGCCATGCATTGGCTTGCTTTTTTTGGAGCTATTAAAACCGCCAATGTTTCTATAACACTGGCCATTATGTCCACAGGTTCTTTTTTTACTGCTTTTTTAGAACCTATTTTTTACAAAAGAAAAATTATTTGGTATGAAGTTGTTTTTGGCCTTATTGTAGTGTTGGGTTTGTACGTTATTTTTCAGGTAGAAGGAGATTACTCTTGGGGTATTGTATTGGCTCTTATATCGTCATTTTTGGGAGCGCTTTTCTCTGTAATTAATGGAAAGTTGGCCGTGAGGTATAATGCAAGTGCTATTTCTTTTTATGAGCTCTTTTTTGGAGTTTGTTGTATTTCTTTATACTTGTTTTTTAGTGGGAGTTTTGACGCTTCATTTTTTACGTTATCCCCCTTAGATTGGGGATATTTGTTCATTCTTGCCTCAGCATGTACGGCCTATGCGTTTATTGCCTCTGTGCATGTCATGAAATGGATTAGTCCCTACACAGTGATGCTAACCATTAACCTAGAACCGGTATACGGTATTGTGTTGGCGCTTATTATTTTGGGAGAGTCAGAGAATATGGGGCCACAGTTTTATTACGGTGCTGCAATTATTATTTTAACGGTTGTTGCAAACGGAATTATTAAAAACAGGATCAAAAAGAAATCAAAAAATTAAAGCAGTTCAATACATAGCTCAAAACAAAATTTTATCTTTGTAAAAACTAGTAATGCAACCTATTGAAAAACCATTATGGAATACCTAGATTTTGAATTACCCATTAAAGACTTGCAAGAGCAGTATGAAAAGGCCTGCCAAATTGGTGAGCACAATGATGTAGATGTTACAAATACCTGCGAACAAATTGAACTAAAATTAGAAGAAACTAAAAAAGAAATATATAAAAATATAACTCCCTGGCAACGCGTACAATTGTCACGTCACCCCAATAGACCTTACACCATGGACTATATAAATGCAATCTGCGGAGAGAGTTTCGTTGAGTTGCATGGAGACCGAAGTTTTAAAGATGATAAAGCAATGGTGGGTGGTCTAGGTAAGATTGGAGATCAGAGTTATATGTTTATTGGACAGCAAAAGGGATATAACACCAAAACACGCCAATATAGAAACTTTGGTATGGCCAATCCAGAAGGTTACAGAAAGGCCTTACGTTTAATGAAATCTGCTGAGAAATTTAAAGTTCCTGTAGTATGTCTCATTGATACTCCGGGCGCCTATCCAGGACTGGAAGCAGAAGAGCGTGGACAGGGGGAGGCAATTGCAAGAAATATCCTAGAAATGACACGTCTTAAGGTGCCTATCATTGTGCTTATTATAGGGGAGGGTGCTAGTGGTGGAGCCCTAGGAATAGGCGTTGGAGACCGCGTACTGATGTTAGAAAACACATGGTACTCTGTGATTTCTCCAGAGAGTTGCTCTTCTATATTATGGCGTAGTTGGGAGTTTAAAGAACAAGCCGCAGAGGCCTTGAAGCTTACCGCTACAGATATGAAAAAGCAAAAACTCATTGATGTTATTGTAAAAGAACCTCTTGGAGGTGCTCATGCAAACAGAGCAAAAACATTTACCACTGTGGCAAATGTAATTACCAAAGAATACAATCAATTAAAAGACTTATCACCAAAAGATTTGGTCGCCCAACGTATGGATAAATATTCTCAGATGGGAGTCTACAATCAATAAAGCTAGTGGTAGCAATACCTTTTAAAATCTGAGGCGCTTGTCTCAGATTTTTTTTATGCTTATTAACAATATTTCAGAGTTTTCAACAATCAAATTGTTAATGAGTGGTTAACAGAAGCACGCCAAAATAACCCTAGTCATCATAACAATTTCTTTACATTCGTTCTATGGAAAAACTGCAACCTAACTCCCCTTATCAAAAGCGTCCTGCTCAAGTAATAAACTTAGAGAAAGGTAAGATTCCTCCACAAGCTACTGATTTAGAAGAGGTTGTGCTAGGGGCTATGATGATTGACAAAAAAGGAGTTGATGAGGTTATAGATATTTTAAATCCAGATGTTTTTTACAAAGAGGCACATCAACACATCTTTGAGGCTATTAATACTCTGTTTGTAGAAAGCCAGCCCGTAGACTTATTAACCGTTTCACAGCAGTTAAAGAAGATGCAAAAGCTTGAACTTGCTGGAGGAGAATTTTATTTAATACAACTCACTCAAAAAGTATCTTCCTCGGCCCATATTGAGTTTCATGCCCGTATCATTCTACAAAAATATATACAGCGAAGTTTGATTAAAATTTCAAATGAAATTATTGAAGATTCTTATGATGTAACTACAGATGTTTTTGATCTCTTAGATTCGGCAGAGAGTAAATTATACGATATAACACAAGGTAACATCAAACGTTCTAGTGAAACGGCTCAAGATTTAGTGATTCAGGCCAAAAAGAAGATTGAAGAAATCGCCAATAAAGAGGGTTTGTCTGGTATTCCTTCTGGTTTTACAGAGTTAGATAAGTTAACCTCTGGATGGCAACCTAGTGATTTAATTATTATTGCAGCCCGTCCTGGTATGGGTAAAACGGCCTTGACGTTATCTATGGCTCGTAACATGGCTGTAGATCATAACATTCCTGTTGCCTTTTTCTCTTGTGAGATGTCTTCGGTACAGTTAATTACCAGACTCATATCTAGTGAAACGGGTCTATCTTCAGAAAAATTAAGAACTGGAAATTTAGAAAAACACGAGTGGGAGCAGTTAAATGTAAAAGTTAAAGGCCTTGAAAAGGCGCCACTGTATATTGATGACACCCCCTCTCTTTCTATTTTTGATTTGCGTGCAAAGGCAAGACGTCTTGCCTCTCAGCAAGGAGTTAAAATGATTATGATTGATTATTTGCAGTTAATGACAGCTGGAGGAGGAAAAAATGGTGGAAATCGTGAACAAGAAATATCTACCATATCTAGAAACTTGAAAGCATTAGCAAAAGAATTAAATGTTCCTGTTATTGCACTATCTCAACTATCGCGTGCTGTAGAGACTCGTGGAGGATCTAAAAGACCTTTATTGAGTGACCTTCGTGAATCTGGAGCCATCGAGCAAGATGCAGATATTGTATCGTTTATTTACCGCCCAGAATACTATAAAATTGATGAGTGGGATGACGATGAGCACACCCCAACTGCTGGTCAAGGAGAGTTTATTGTAGCAAAGCACCGTAATGGAGGTTTGGATGAAATACGTCTTAAATTTGTTGGTAATTTAGGTAAGTTTGAAAACTTAGACACCTTTCCTTTCTCAAACGAAATAGCATCAAGCATGAATAATGCTGCAAATGATGATACCTTTACAACTCCTAATTTTCCTTCTGCCGAGGATGCCTTTGGAACAAACTCTAATGACGACCTTCCTTATTAAAATCCAAAATCCATAGATATTTTCGAGTCTTATGAGGTTCTCTGACATTTTTCTGTTTTAATTTTTGAAATTTAAAATTCTTTCTTCCTTCCAAATCTTTGGCTTAGATTTTGTCGTTATATTTACAGCATGACTAAGTTATTCACCTTTTTATTTATTTGCCTTTTTAGCCTTCAGAGCTACGGCTCTTATATTCTCATCCCCATGGATGAGGCCACTCAAAAAGAACATTTAAAAGCCTATGGTATTACCTATTGGGTACTAGAAAGAAATGTGAAAACAAAATGGCTTTTAAATTATAGAGGTGGTTCTTTTTTAATGCCAGATAGTGATCAGATACGCAAAGAATGCCAAATTCGTGGCGTTTCTTTTGAGGTTATCAGTGATGCTAAAACCGCTCAGATATTAAAAGAAATAAGCAGTCCTTCTCAAAATATGGAAGCTGTAGTATTAGAAAAAGCACCTAAAATTGCGGTATATTCTCCAAAAGGAAATCAGCCCTGGGATGATGCTGTTACTATGGTATTAACCTATGCCGAAATACCCTATACAACTATTTACGATCAAGAGGTTTTAAGGGATGAGTTGCTACTCTATGATTGGTTGCACCTTCACCACGAAGATTTTACAGGACAGTATGGTAAGTTTTATAGAGCCTATAGATCTGCACCTTGGTATATTGCAGAAAAAAACAAATCTGAGGCATTGGCTGCCACTTTGGGCTATGCTAAAGTATCTCAGCAAAAAAGAGATGTTGCTTTAAAAATTAGAGATTATGTTGTAGGAGGTGGTTTTATGTTTGCCATGTGCAGTGCCACAGATAGTTTTGATATTGCGCTTTCTGCAAAGGATGTAGATATCTGCGAGCCGATGTTTGATGGTGATGCCAGTGCTGCTAATTATCAAAGCAAGATAGATTTTAAACAAACATTTGCTTTTAAAGATTATATTTTAGAAAGAAGCCCAATGGTGTATGAGTTTTCTTCCATAGACATGACCTCAAAACGTAAGATTTCAAAACAAACAGATTATTTTTCTCTGATGGATTACTCTGCAAAGTGGGATCCAATTCCTACCATGCTTGTTCAAAACCACACCTCACTAGTAAAAGGTTTTATGGGGCAAACAACAAGCTATATGCCAGAGCATATTAAATCAAATGTTTTGGTGATGGGAGCTCACAGTTCAAGTGGTGAGGCTCGGTATATTCATGGAATTAAAGGAAAAGGTTTTTTTACCTTTTATGGCGGTCATGATCCTGAAGACTACCAACATAGAGTAGGAGACCCAAAAACAGAATTGGCCTTGCATCCAAATTCTCCAGGATACAGGTTAATTTTAAATAATGTATTGTTTCCGGCCGCGAAAAAGAAAAAACAAAAGACCTAATTTATTTATGTAAAGACAGTAGATATGCAGCTGCCTGAAAAGGACTTGTATTTGAGTTTGCTAGTGCCTTTAGTTGTTCTTGTAATGCTATTTTAATTTTGGGATTGTTGTAAAAATCACTCTTTAGACTGTTTTCTATGGTTTGTAACATCCAGAAATTCTGCTGATTTTCTCGCTTTGACACAAAATATTCTGTTTCTTTCATTTGTGTTACATAACCATCAATCAGATCAAGAGCTTCCTCAATACCTTCATTTTTAAGAGCACTACAGGTAATGGTTTTAGCAATCCATCCGTTGTCTTTTGGAGGATATAAATGCAAAGCACGATTAAACTCTGTTTTAGCTAATTTTGCAGCTTTAATATTCTCGCCATCTGCTTTATTAATGATAATAGCATCTGCCATTTCCATGATGCCCCGTTTTATACCCTGCAATTCATCTCCAGCACCAGCTAGCTTTAGAAGTAAAAAGAAATCTGTCATAGAATGCACTATAGTCTCGCTTTGCCCTACGCCCACAGTCTCAATAACAATGTGCGAGTAACCAGCAGCCTCACAGAGTATAATAGCTTCTCGCGTTTTTCTTGCCACCCCTCCCAAAGAATCTCCACTTGCAGAGGGTCTTATAAATGCCAGCTCATTTTTTACCAATTCTTCCATCCTGGTTTTGTCTCCTAGGATGCTCCCGTTGCTTAAACTGCTACTAGGGTCAACGGCCAAGACGGCTACTTTATGTCCCTTTTGGGTTAGCAGCGTTCCAAACTGTTCTATAAAAGTGCTTTTTCCTACCCCTGGAACTCCCGTGATACCGATACGAATAGATTTATTTGCATGTGGCAAACACCCTTCAATTAATTGTTTAGCAGCTGCTTGATGTTTTGGTGCGGTACTTTCAATAATTGTAATAGCTCTACTGAGTGCCGTTTTATTTCCTGCTAGAATTCCTAAGATAAGTTCTGGAATAAGTTGCTTTTGCTTTCGTGCTTTTTTTAATTTTAAAGCTGTTACACTACTCAGGCTATCTGGCCTTTCAACACCCTGAAGTTCGTTTAATGCGCTGGTATGTTTTTTTGATTTTTTCACTATGTGAATTTATGACAAATTTATGACATTTGATTTTTCAAAACTTGTTTTGGACCGTATATTGAATATTTAACACAAAAATAAAATACTATGAGTACATTATATGAAGCAACAACAAATGCCACAGGCGGTAGAGCTGGCCATGTGCTAAGTGAAGATGGCCCAATAGATATGGCGCTATCTGTCCCAAAATCTATGGGCGGAGATGACGCTAAGGGCGTGAATCCAGAGCAACTTTTCGGGGCAGCATACGCAGCCTGTTTTGGTGGAGCTTTGCAAGCTGTCGTTGGGATAGAAAAACTAGATATAGATGTGAGTCAAATTAGTGTAGATGCTACCATTGGTTTTTGTAAAGACGAAGATGGTTTCTTTTTGGAAGCAACTTTAGATTGTTACATTCCAGATGTTGACACTAAAACAGGAGAGCAATTAGTTAATGATGCCCACCAAATGTGTCCTTTTTCAAAGGCTACCCGAGATAATATTACAGTAACCTTAAATTTACTGCTAGATTCATAACTACAATACACACTACAAAAAAATCCCAAGATTGAAATTTCAATCTTGGGATTTTTATTTTCAAAAAAGACTATATCCTTACTCTTTTAAAATGTGGTACTGAGCACTCTGCCCATTTGCAAATACAGATAATATATAGGACCCACTAGATAAGTTACTCAAATCTATACTTGTTTGTGTTGCATTAATAGTAGTTTCCAGTACAACAGCACCTAGAATGTTTCTAAGAACAACTTTTTCGATACTATTATTATTTTTAAGTGTTACCACCCCTGAAGTTGGATTAGGGAAATAGGTGAAGTTTTCAAAAACAGTGTTTTCAACACCAAGAATTTGCGATATATTAATAGTTGTCGCTCCTCCAGAATTTGTTGCCAGTAAGAAATAGTATTTGCCTATTTCTGGCTCAATTGAAGAACTAGTTCCTGTAAAACATGGATTTTGAGCATCCTCAACACGTATTAACTCTGTTACATTTGGGGTTGGAGTACTGGCTTCAAAAAATATGACGCTACTCACACCACTAGGTGTTTCAATAGAGGCTTCTGTTAGTCCCATACCAGGGGTACACAAAAAGTAATACCAAACACCATTAAATCCATCAATGGTGCAGTTGGTTGGGTTGCCACCTTCTTCTGTGGCAAATTGTGTGTCCACATTATCATCTGTGTATGCGCCAGGAATATTTATTGCATTTGTGATTAGATCGTTTGGTGGCGGCATTGGTGGCTCAGCACAATCAACAGTAATTGTGAAGTTTCCAGTGTCTCCATTATAGCCCTCTATAGCTATGTAGTATGTTGTTCCTGGAATGGTTGTTAGTGTTATTTCAGGGCCTAACTCACAAGCGTCATCATTTTCAATTGGGTTGTCAAGGTCACAACTTGTGTAGATACGCATGTAGGGATCATAGTCAAAAGCTGTACACAAAGAAAACGCAACATCTCTAGCCAGAGGCGATGTTTCTATAAATTTATAAAAGGCATCGGGACCACCCACTCCATTGGTGTCTGTTTTGTCTAGTGTAGTTCCTTCTATAGAGCCACCACACCCAATTTCTTGTGCTGTTTGGCAGTTATCATTAAAGCCCTCAGGATTAAAAATTAATTCCCAGTCAAAAGCATCTACTCCCCATCTATCATCCCACTCTATTAAATATTCTACTCCACCAACAACTTCAACGCCAACCAAAATTGAACCAAATCCATTAGGTGCGTCACAGCCATCATCATCATCTGCAACAGGAGTTAAAACATCACAACCATCTGTGTAGATATTTATTCTTGTATCTATTGCCGTTGGATCAGAAGCGCAAGAGTTAATATTTATAGTACCATTTTCAGAAGGTGTGTAACTATACCATAAGGCATCTGATGCATCCCCTTGTGTTGCCCCGCCAGATCCATCAATGATAAATACATCATTAAACACCCCTGGTGTTACCGCAAGTGCCTCTTCACAGTTAGTTCCACCAACTGGATCGGGAGTATAGGTTAATTCCCAGTCAAAGGCATCTGCACCCCATCTGTCATCCCATTCAAACAAATATTCTTGACCTATATTAACTACTACATCCTCTAGTATGGATCCAAATCCATTAGGTGCATCACAGCCATCGTCATTATTAGCAATTGGAGTTAACGTATTACAGGTATCTGTATAAATCCATAACCTAGTATCAATGCCCGCAGGGTCTGAAGCACAAGAGTTAATGTTAATAGTACCGTTTCCAGTTGCTATATAACTATACCACATAGCGTCTGTGGCATCATCTTGAGATGCTCCGCCAGTGCCTACAGTAATTGCAACATCGCTATATATTGCTGGGGTTATTAAAACCGCGTTAGCACAGTTGTCACCGCCATTTTGAGCATTGGTTTGCCATGTAAAAGAAGTTGCTAATGCGAGTAAAAATAAAATATATTTTTTTTTCATGGCTTTTGTTTAAAGTTACTTATCAAATATAGTATTATTTTTTTTTAAAAAATAGGTGCTTTTGTGAAACAGCGTACTTAAATTGTCGTCATTTAAAAGACTCCTAATAAACCACTTACAAACGTGTCTAATTCTTTACTAGTAACACAGTGCAGAGCACAAAACCCTAAAGCCCAAACGGCGCTTTATAACCAGTACTGTGATGGTATGTTTGTGGTGGCCAGTAGGTATTTAAAAGATACAGCAGAGGCAGAGGATGCAATGCAAGTTGCTTTTATTAAGGCGTTTAAAAAAATAGAGCAATTTAAAGGTGATGTAAGTTTTGGAGCATGGTTAAAGCGTATTGTAATAAATACATGTTTGGATGCCTTGAAAAAGAAAAAGATTCATTTTGAAGAAATTAACGAGCAGACCCTTAGTTTAGAACAACAAAATGATGAGAGTTGGTCTGTAGATAATAAAATAACTAAACAACTTGTAGAACAGGCTATTGAAAAGTTGCCTCCAAATTATAAATCTGTGGTTCAATTATTTTTGTTAGAGGGATATGATCATCAAGAAATAGCCCAGGTTCTAGACATCACGCAAAGCGCCTCTAGAACAAAGTTGCATCGCGGTAAAATACAATTACAACAACATCTAAAACAGCTACACTATGGCACAGGATATTAGAGATATAATGAAGGCTAGCTCATCACAAGAGCCAAAATTACCAAAAGGTCACAAGGCCCGGTTTGAAGCTAGGTTACAGGCTAATTTTAGCCCAAACAAGACACTACAGGTTTCTAGTTCTATGCAAATTTGGATCAAAATTGCTGCTGTTGCTATAGCCTTTGTTGCCGTGAGTGTTTTTGGCTATTATCAATTATCCAAAAATAGTCTGGGAGATAGTCTAGTTGAGAGTGCGCCAGGGGTAGAGTCTCAAACCGATGAAAAACTACTGCACTTAGCTGATATTTCTCCAGATTTAAAACGTGTTGAGCAGTACTATACTAAAGGGATTAAGGGCGTGTTAGCATCTTTAACAATTACCACTGAAAATAAAGATGTAATTGATGGATACATGCAGCAACTACAGGTACTGGATTTGGAATATGAAAGTTTGAATTTAGAACTTACTCAGGCAGGTCCTACAGAGGAGACCATTACAGCCCTTGTAGACAATCTTAAAATGAGACTAGAACTGTTAATGAAGCTCAAAACAAAATTAAAAGAACTAAAAAATAACACCAATGAAAATATTAGCAGCATTGAAGTTTAGACTTTTTTTGGCGCTTTCTATCGGCTTAGTGGCTACAGGTTTTTCTCAAGAAAAATTTGTAGAGTCTTACAATGCCGGTGATGATATGCTCGTTACTTTAAAGACCTCTTATACCAATGTTATTTTTGAAACATGGAATAAAGACAAAGTAGAGGTGATAGCTTTTATAGAAGCAGAAGATGTAACTAAAGAACAAAAAATAGCTCTTTTTGATGCGTGGAATTTTGAGGTTTTAGGAAACTCAAAAAATGTAATTATAACCTCTAGTGCTATGGGAAACTGGAACGGTAACAGTCTCTCTAGTTTAGAGGCTCAAATAGGCAAAGAATTTGACAACGATATGCAAAGCTCACAAGCCCTTGGAAAAGTTATCGAACGTAGCGTCAAAATAGCCAATGGCATTTCATACTCAAAGACTACCTTTATAGATAAAGACGGAGCTGTTAAAACCATTGTAAAAACAAACAAAGCCAAAAAAATACCCCTGGTTAAAAGGACCATTATCATTAAAATGCCGAAAAATACAGAAACCGATATCAATGTAAGGTACGGTGAAATTAAAATGGCAGATGCATTTAATGTAAAAGCAACTTTAAATCACACTCCATTTACCGCAGATCGTATCGATGGAGTACAAACACTCATTAATGCCTCTTACGCCCCTGTGGTAGTAAAGCATTGGCAGTATGGTACCTTGTATGTTAAATTTGTAGATACCTGTGAAATTAAAACCCTAGAGAGCATACAGCTCAATGCTAATTCTAGTGACGTGTTTGTTGGCAGTATTAGCAAAGAGGCCTATGTTACAGGCTCTTTTGGGACCCTGATTATTGGTAAAGTAGCAAATAACTTTACCCGCTTAGAGATTGTTTTGCGCAATGCAGATGCCTCTGTTGCGATGCCTGACACCCCTTTTACATTTTTGTTTAATGGAAAAAAATCAAGTTTAAAACATCCTAAATCATTGCAGTTTAATACAACAAAAGATGCCCAAAGAGTCTTAGCTAAAGGTTTCTATAAAAATGCGAGCACAAGCAGCAATTTTCTTGTTAATGCAGATTACAGTAATCTTATTTTACAATAAGGTACTACGCTAATTTTAAAATCCCCCAAGAGCAAATGCCTTTGGGGGATTTTATATTTTTAATTGAGTGTTATTGAGTCAATACCCATTCTCCTTTTGTTATCAATGGGATTGCTTGTTTGTACTTTACTTGTTTGCTCTCTCCGCTCATTACATGCTTTATGGTTACTTTGTCATTACGACCAATTTTTGGCATTTCGCGGGTAATGGTTTCTGTTATTTGCTGCTGGTTTTGAGTTTGTCCAGCTGCCTTAGACCCAACAGAGCGCTGGTCAAGATTTTGTATTTCGTCTTTCTGTTCGTTAAGTTTTTGTTTGCTCTTTACTTCACGAGCTTCTTGAATTTGTCTTTGGTTTTCTTTAGGTAACTCTCCTTTAAACAAGAATGATAACACATCTTTATTTACATTTTCCACCATCTTTTTAAAGAGTTCAAAGGCTTCAAATTTGTAAATTAAGAGTGGATCTTTTTGCTCATGTACCGCTAGCTGTACAGATTGTTTTAACTCATCCATTTTGCGCAGATGTGTTTTCCAAGTATCATCAATAATAGCAAGTGAGATATTTTTTTCAAAATCCTTAACTAGTTCTGCACCTTTTGTTTGATAGGCTGTTTCTAGATCTGTGGCAACATTTAGGGTTTTAACTCCATCTGTGAAAGGCACTAAAATACGCTTGTATTGATCTTTATGGTTCTCATATACATTTTGGATTACAGGGAAGGCAATCTCTGCATTTTGCTTCATTTTTTCTTGATAGTGGCCGTAAGCAACTTTATAAACTTTTCCTGCAATTTCTTGAGATCCTAATTTTTCAAATTCGTTTTGATCTACAGGGGCACTAACAGAAAAATAACGTATCAACTCAAATTCAAAATTTTTGAAATCTTGACTTTCTTTGTTGTTCTGTGAAATGATCTCTGCAGTATCATAAATCATGTTGGCAATATCAACGCGCAGTCTATCTCCAAACAATGCGTTGTATCTTCTTTTGTATATTACCTCACGCTGCGCGTTCATAATATCATCGTACTCCAATAGTCTTTTACGAATACCGAAGTTGTTTTCTTCTACTTTTTTCTGAGCTCGTTCTATAGATTTTGAAATCATAGAGTGTTGTATTACTTCTCCTTCTTGTAGCCCCATTCTATCCATCATCTTAGCAATACGTTCACTACCAAAAAGACGCATTAGGTTGTCTTCTAGAGAGACATAAAACTGCGAGCTACCAGGATCTCCTTGACGCCCAGAACGACCTCTTAGCTGCCTATCTACACGCCTAGAGTCATGACGTTCTGTACCAATAATGGCGAGACCTCCAGATGCTTTCACTGCATCACTTAATTTAATATCTGTACCACGCCCTGCCATGTTGGTTGCAATTGTAACCACACCAGGATCTCCAGCTTGGGCAACAATATCTGCCTCGCTTTTATGCATCTTTGCATTCAAGGTATTGTGTTGCACTTTTCTAATACTAAGCATACGGCTTAATAGCTCAGATATCTCAACAGATGTTGTACCAATTAATATGGGTCTTCCTTGCTTAGAGAGTTCTGTTACCTCATCAATAACTGCGTTGTATTTTTCTCTTTTAGTTTTGTAAATTTTGTCCTCACGATCATCACGGACAATAGGTCTATTCGTTGGTATTTCTACCACATCTAGTTTGTATATTTCCCAAAGTTCTCCCGCTTCAGTAACCGCTGTACCTGTCATACCAGATAGCTTTCTATACATTCGGAAGTAGTTTTGCAGGGTAACTGTTGCAAAGGTTTGAGTCATTGCCTCAATCTTTACATTTTCTTTAGCTTCAATAGCTTGGTGTAGCCCGTCGCTGTAGCGGCGTCCATCCATAATACGACCGGTTTGCTCATCTACAATCATTACCTTGTTTTCCATGACCACATACTGGGTGTCTTTTTCAAACAATGAATAGGCTTTTAGTAATTGGCTTAGGGTATGAATACGTTCACTTTTTATACCGAAATCTCTAAACAATTCTTCTTTAAGAGCTGCTTCTTGGTCACTAGGCAATTCTTGTGCTTCAATTTTTGCTATCTCCGTACCAATTTCTGGCATTACAAAGAAATCTGGATTGTCTGGTCCAGATAGGTATTCAACACCTTTGTCTGAAAGTTCAATTTGATTGTTTTTCTCTTCAATAACATAATACAACTCTGCATCAACTTGTGGCATTTCACGATTGTTGTCTGCCATGTAGGTGTTTTCTGTTTTTTGCAGAATCTGTTTTACTCCTTCTTCAGATAAAAATTTAATTAATGCCTTGTTTTTAGGAATACCTCTGTAAACACGCAATAATTTAAATCCACCTTCTTTAACATCTCCTTCTTTAATTAATTTCTTTGCCTCTGCCAAAACACCTGTTAGGTACTTTTGCTGAACAGCAACGATGTCTGCAATTTTTGGCTTTAATTCATTAAACTCATGACGATCTCCCTGGGCTACAGGCCCTGAAATAATTAAAGGCGTTCTTGCATCATCAATTAAGACACTATCTACCTCATCAACAATTGCGTAATGGTGTGGTCTTTGAACTAGGTCTTGTGGTTTATGAGCCATATTATCACGCAGGTAATCAAAACCAAACTCATTGTTGGTACCATAGGTAATATCACTGTCATAAGCCTTTCTTCTTGATTCACTATTTGGCTGATGGTTATCAACACAGTCTATGGTCATTCCATGAAACTGAAATATAGGCGCCATCCAAGCGCTATCACGTTTTGCTAAATAATCATTTACAGTAACCACATGAACCCCATTTTGAGCCAAGGCATTTAAGTACACTGGCAGGGTTGCTACCAAGGTTTTACCTTCTCCTGTTTGCATTTCTGCTACTTTACCTTGATGCAGGGCAACACCCCCAATAAGCTGAACATCGTAGTGGACCATGTCCCAGGTTATTTGTTTTCCTGCTGCATCCCAAGAGTTTTTCCAAATGGCATGATCACCATCTAAAGATACATAGTCTTTTTCTCCAGATAGTTCACGGTCATAGGCTGTAGCAGTTACACGGAGGGTTTCATTGTTTTTGAAACGTTTTGCCGTTTCTTTCATAACAGCAAATGCCTCTCCTAAAATTTTATTTAGAGATGCTTTTTCAATTTCATAACGGTCATCTTTTAAGCCGTCAATTTTGTTGTAAATATCTTCTTTTTTGTCAATATCTTCTTCCTTATCTGCAGCTACAATTAAGGCATCTATTTCATCTTGTATTTCTTTTTGGTCTGCCTTGATAATGTTTCTAAAGACATCACTTTTTGCGCGCAACTCATCAATACTTAATTTCTCTAGCGCAGCTTCATGAGATTTTACCTGTTCTACATAGGGTTGTATGTCTCCAAGATCCTTCTTGGATTTGTCTCCCACAAATACTTTTAATACGTTATCTAAAAATCCCATGTGTCTTGTTATGTTGTATAGCGTTAAACGCTGTATTTTTTTATTAAATGGTAATATAGTATGTTATAGGGTAAATCTATAACAAAAAAAGCCCCTGTAGACAGAGACTTTTTTAGCGCATGATTTTTAGTGCGCCTATTTTATACCAACGTTTTGTAAAACGTTTATATTAATATTCGTCCTCGTTCCACAGATAGTCTTCATCTGTTGGGTAATCTGGCCAAATTTCTTCTATAGAATCATAAGAGTCTCCCTCATCTTCTATGGCTTGTAAATTTTCTACAACCTCTAGTGGTGCTCCCGTTCTAATGGCGTAGTCAATTAATTCGTCTTTAGTTGCCGGCCAAGGCGCATCACTTAAATAGGATGCCAATTCTAATGTCCAGTACATTGATTAATGTTTTAATTTTGTGCAAAAATAATTTTTTAGTCGAAATAGACAACTAAAAAACAACTTATTTAAGCTTTATTTATAAGAACGTTTACAATTATCTGTTTATCAAGTAATTGATGGTACTATTTTTAAGTGAAAACTATTGTTTATATTTTCTCAGGAATCCACTTAACTTCTTCTGCTTTTAAATCATAGGACAACTTCCGTGCCACTACAAAAAGATAGTCAGATAGTCTGTTGAGGTATTTTAATACCCTAGGATCTATACCTTGTTGCTCGTTTAAAAGAGTTGTAATTCTCTCAGCTCTTCGGCACACACATCGCGCTATGTGACAATATGACACCGTGGTGTGACCTCCAGGAAGTACAAAGTGCGTCATCTCAGGTAGCGACTCATTCATTATATCCATCTGTGTTTCTAGCCTAGTAATGTCTTGCTCAGAAATTTTTGGAATATTTAATCTTTCTTTTCCATTTTTTAATGTTTCTTTTTCTGGCGGTGTTGCCAAAATCGCACCCACAGTAAATAATTTGTTTTGAATAGTTATTAATTCTTCTTTGGTGTGAGGGTCTATATCTTGATCTCTTATAAGACCTATGTGTGAGTTTAATTCATCCACGGTGCCGTAACTCTCTATACGAATATGGTGTTTGGCAACCCGTGTACCTCCAAAGAGAGCAGTGGTCCCTGTATCTCCAGTTTTTGTATATATTTTCATAGCTTACCGTTTTTCTAAATCTGTCTTTTTACGCTGGACATAGCGCTGTTTAAATGTTTTGTTTCTACGACTTTTTAAACTTGTTTGGTTTTTTTTATTCCAAAAATATAGAACAACTACTAAAATAAGACCGCCAAAAACGAGTATAAATGGGTTGCTAAGTGCTTGTGGTTCCATAGCGTGAAAATACGAGGATTTTTTGTGAGAAACAATGAATATTAAAAATTCAATACATCCAAGTGTATTAACGTGTCTCAGGTCTAAATTTAAAATACATTTACCTCTGGCTCTATGGTAATACCAAAGTCTTTCGCCACTTTTTGCTGAATTTTAAGAGCCAGTTCCCAAATTTGTGCTCCAGTGGCATTTCCGTAGTTTACCAGCACAAGGGCTTGGTTTTTATGAATACCAGCATCTCCATAACGTTTTCCTTTAAATCCTGCTTGTTCTATAAGCCAGCCAGCGGGTATTTTAAATTCAGCATTTGCTAGGGCATAAAAAGGAGCCTCTGGAAATTGTGAATGAAAAGCCTCGAAAGTGTTGTTGTCAACCACTGGGTTTTTAAAAAAGCTACCACTGTTGCCTAGCTTTTTTGGATCGGGTAATTTAGACTGTCTTATCGCTATTACTGCATCACTAACCTGTTTAATGGTGGGGTTTGTAATATTATTCATAGACAAATGCTCATTAATAGCACCATACTGAGTTTGTATTTTGTGGTTATTTTTGGTGAGCTTAAATGTTACCTTAGTAATCACATACTTTCCTTTATGCGTGGTTTTAAAAATAGAATTTCGGTATCCAAAATTACACTGTTGATGGGTGAAAGAAACTTCTTTGGAAGTGGCAATTTCAATTGCATCACATTTCAAAAAAACATCTTTTAACTCCACGCCATAGGCGCCGATATTTTGAATAGGAGCAGTGCCTACGTTTCCAGGTATGAGAGACATGTTTTCTAACCCGCCGTAGTTGTTTTCTATGCAATGGAGTACAAAATCATGCCAGTTTTCTCCAGCCATGCAGGAAAGCTCTATAGAATTTTGATTTTGTTTTTCTATAGAAATCCCCTTTAGGTTTACGTGTATTACCAGCGCGTCAATAGGGCCTGTAAGTAGCATGTTGCTTCCGCCGCCGAGTAAGAATTTTTTTAAATACTTAGGTAAAGCCAGGGCTTCTTGCAACTCCTCTATAGTATGTACAGAAACAAAATATCGCGCCTCACACTCTATACCAAAGGTATTGTAAGGTTTTAAAGATATATTTTGTTGTATGTTCATTACTCTTTATAGACTACTAGTGCTTGTTTTAATATGTGTACTGCTTTGATTAGGCTTTCTTTGTTGAGTACGTATGCAATACGTATTTGATTTTGGCCAACCCCTGGTGTGGAGTAAAAACCTGCAGCAGGAGCCACCATAATAGTCTCTCCATCAACATCAAACTCTTCAAGAAGCCACTGTGCAAAGGCATCACTATTTTTTATAGGTAACTGTACAATACAGTAAAAAGCACCTTTAGGGTATCCAACTTTAACTCCAGGGATTTCCTCTAGTTTTTCAATTAAAACATCTCTACGTTCCTTGTACTGATCGATGACCTGGTCAAAATAAGATTGTGGCGTATCTAAGGCAGCCTCACTGGCTATTTGCGCAAATGTTGGTGGGCTTAGCCTTGCCTGGGCAAATTTTAAAGCAGTATTTAGTACCATTTTGTTTTTACTCACCAAGCAGCCAATACGGGCTCCGCACATAGAATAACGTTTTGATACAGAATCTATAATTATTGCATAGTCTTCCATACCTGGTTCTTCAAGGATAGAATAATGCCTAACATTATCATAGGTGAATTCTCTATATACCTCATCTGCCACTAAAAACAAATCATGTTTTTTTACAATTGCTGCTAGGGTTTGTATTTCTTGTTTAGAGTATAGGTAGCCAGTTGGGTTTCCTGGGTTGCAGATAAGAATGGCCTTTGTTTTTGGGGTAATAAGTTTTTCAAATTCTGAAATATCAGGCAAGGCAAAGTTGTCCTCTATTTTTGAAATAACCGGTACTATTTTTACCCCAGATGCTATTGCAAAACCATTGTAATTTGCATAAAAAGGCTCTGGGATGATAATTTCATCACCAGTGTCTGCAATACTACCCATAGCAAACAATAGGGCCTCACTACCTCCAGTGGTTACAATAAGTTCATTGTGATTTACAGGAATATTTTTTCCTTGATAATACGTTGCAATTTTTGTTCTGTAGGTCTCAGACCCTTCAGATCTTGTGTATGCAAGGACATCAAGTGCGTGAGAGGCTACCGCCTCCATGGCTTGTTTTGGGCTCTTAATATCTGGTTGTCCAATATTAAGATGATATACTTTTTTATTTGCTTTGTAGGCTTTCTCTGCGAAAGGAACCAGCTTTCTTATGGGTGATTCTGGCATTAATTGCCCTTTGGTTGAAATTATTGGCATAACAGTATTATTTGAATAACAAAGTTGCAAAAAATAGTTTAAAAATATGCTATGTAAGCCTGCGGTTTGTCTATTTATTTTAAACCTAATTTTACGACAGAAAAAAGGTCGATTCACAAAAGTAAATCGACCAAATTTATATATTAAAACAGCAGTGTTACTCTTCTGTTTTTTCTAAGATGCTCTTATCTGCATTTAAAACCTCTCCTTTTATTTTTAGGGCTTTTATTGGCTCATCTGCATTAGAGTATACCGTTACTGTTTTTCTTATAGGACCCACTCTGTTTGTGTCATACTTAACTTCAATACTTCCAGAGGCTCCAGGAGCAATAGGTCCTTCTGGTTTTTTTGGAACCGTACACCCACAACTAGATTTTACATTTGTTACCACTAATTCTGCATCTCCGGTATTGGTAAATTCGAATACACGAACTCCATCACTTCCTTTTACAATCTTGCCGTAATCTACCGTTTCGTTTTTGAAACTGATTTTGGCTTGCGCACTTGAGGTGTATCCAATTAGGCTAATTAACGCTACTACTATTAACTTTTTCATATCATATGCTATTAAGGATTGCTAATTTAGGGAACTTTAGTATGCTGTGCAAGTTAAGTTATAGACATTAAACATTTCATAATACTATAGATATCCCTACTTTTACAATCTTATTTCAAAAATGATACCAAAATGACCCAAACAGGAGCCTATAATGCACAAGATGTTGAAGATAAGTGGTACCAGTACTGGATGGAGCACAACTATTTCCATAGTGAAGTAGACGATCGTGAGCCGTACACTATTGTGATACCCCCTCCAAACGTTACAGGGGTCCTCCATATGGGACATATGCTAAATAACACCATACAAGATGTCCTAATACGTCGAGCACGCTTAAAAGGCTTTAATGCGTGTTGGGTGCCTGGCACCGATCATGCAAGTATTGCAACAGAAGCCAAAGTTGTTGCGCGCCTTAAAGAACAAGGAATCCAGAAAGCAGATTTAACAAGAGAAGAATTTTTAAAACACGCCTGGGATTGGACCGATGAGTATGGTGGTGTTATTTTAGATCAACTAAAAAAACTTGGTGCCTCTTGTGACTGGGAGCGTACTAAATTTACCCTTGATCCTGACATGTCTACTCAGGTTATAAAAAGTTTTGTTGACTTGTACAACAAAGGCCTTATTTATAGAGGTTATAGAATGGTAAATTGGGATCCAGAGGCAAAAACAACCTTGAGTGATGAAGAGGTTAATTTTGTAGAGCAACAAGGTGATTTGTTTTACATTAGCTACAAAATACAAGACAGCGACAAGACCCTAACCATTGCTACCACGCGTCCAGAAACTATTTTTGGTGATACCGCCATTTGTATAAACCCCGATGATGATCGTTTTGCTCATTTAAAAGGAAAAAAAGCCATAGTGCCTATTTGCAATAGAGTAATTCCAATAATAGAAGATTCATACGTAGACATCGAGTTTGGTACTGGTTGTCTGAAGGTAACTCCAGCACATGATGAAAATGACAAAATGCTGGGAGATACCCACAAATTGGAAGTTATAGATATTTTTAATGACGATGCGTCGCTCAATAGTTTTGGATTGCACTACCAAGGAAAAGATCGTTTTGTGGTTCGTAAAGAAATTGCAATTGAGCTAAAAGAGTTGGGCGCTTTGATTAAAACAGAGCAGCACCTCAACAAAGTAGGAACCAGTGAGCGCACTAAAGCCGTTATAGAACCGCGCCTTAGTGACCAGTGGTTTTTAAAAATGGAAGATTTAGTAAAGCCTGCCATAAAAGCTGTTTTGGAGCAAGATGATGTCGTTTTACATCCAAAGAAATTTGAGAATACCTACCGTCATTGGATGACCAATATTAGAGATTGGAATATTTCTCGCCAACTTTGGTGGGGGCAACAAATTCCAGCCTATTTCTATGGAGATGGGAAAGAAGATTTTGTAGTAGCTGAAACTATAGAAGAAGCTTTGATGTTGGCCAAAGAAAAAACCAGCAATACATCTTTAAAAATTACAGACCTGCACCAAGATGCCGATGCTTTAGATACTTGGTTTTCGTCTTGGCTTTGGCCCATGAGCGTATTTGATGGATTAAACAATCCAGATAATAAAGAGTTTAACTATTACTACCCAACCAATGATTTGGTCACTGGACCAGATATTTTATTTTTCTGGGTAGCAAGAATGATCATAGCCGGCTATGAGTACACCGGTAAAAAACCTTTCAAAAATGTATACCTAACAGGACTCGTTCGTGATAAGCAGCGTCGTAAAATGAGTAAATCTTTAGGGAATTCTCCAGATGCTTTACAGCTTATACAAACCTACAGTGCAGATGGGGTGAGAGTTGGGCTTCTTTTAAGTGCTGCTGCAGGAAATGATTTGATGTTTGATGAAGGGCTTTGCCAGCAAGGAAAAGGTTTTTCAAATAAAATTTGGAATGCATTTAAGCTAACCCAATCTTGGGATATAGACGCTACTATTTCACAACCAGAATCCTCCAAAATCGCCATTAATTGGTATCAATCTCGTTTACAGCAAACACTTGTTGAGATTGAGGATCATTACAGCAAATACAGAATTAGTGATGCTTTGATGGCAAGTTATAAGTTGGTATGGGATGATTTTTGTGGCTGGCTTCTGGAAATTATAAAGCCCGCATACCAGGCTCCAATAGATAAACAAACCTATGATAGTGTGGTTGCTATTTTTGAAGACAACCTAAGGATATTACATCCTTTTATGCCGTTTTTGACAGAAGAGTTATGGCATGCCATCGCAAAAAGAACACCTCAAGAAGCGTTGATTGTTAATCATTGGCCCAAAACAACAACAATAGACACAGCCTTATTGTCTGATTTTGAGTTTGCATCTGAGGTTATTTCTGGAATTAGAACCATCAGAAAAGAAAAAAACATTGCTTTTAAAGATGCTATTTCACTTTCAGTAATTAATACAGAGAAGGTACATAGTCAGTTCGATGTTGTTATAAAAAAACTAGGGAATATTAGTGAGATGACTTCTGTTTCAGGTGGGGTAGAGGGTGCCTTAACCTTTAGGGTGAAGTCTAACGAATATTTTATACCCATTGAGGGAACTATTGATGTAGCGCAGGAAATACTAAAATTAAAAGAAGAATTAAAATACACTCAAGGGTTTCTAAAAAGCGTACAAGGTAAGTTGAAAAACCAAAAATTTGTAAGCGGTGCTCCACAACAAGTGGTAGATAACGAGCGCAAAAAAGAAGCAGATGCAATTGCAAAGATTGAAACTATCGAAACTTCAATAAAAAGTCTTAGTTAAAAAATGTTTTTTGTTAGAGATTACTTTCTATACAAAAAATAATGCGTTGAGGTTTCTATATACTCCAGTTTAGCCTGGTCCTGGCTAAGATGCTGGGCTTGAAAGAGTGCATTTGTTTTAAAAGCCGAAATTAGTTTTTTCTTGCTATTGCTTGGTTTGTGCCAAGAGTTTGTAGCGCGTTTGTAATACGCATACAGCTTTAATAATGTATCTGCAGGAAAAGGCTCCTTGTGCCCATTTACGCTTTCAACAGCTTTTTTAAATGCTATGTCTATTTCCTGTGATGTCATTACAATAGTTTACTTTGCTTAAATAGATGCTAAAATGGAGGTTCCTCCTTTTACAACATCGTTGAGTTTTACATCAAGTTTTGTGCCTACAGGTAAAAATACATCTACACGAGATCCAAACTTAATAAAGCCGCTGTCGCTTCCTTGCGTTACTTGTTGTCCCTTTTCTGCGTAATTTACAATACGTCTAGCCAGTGCGCCTGCGATTTGACGGTGAAGTACATTTCCAAATTTTTTGGAGCTTACCACAACGGTTGTGCGCTCATTTTCTTCACTAGATTTTGGATGCCAAGCTACCAAAAATTTTCCGGGATGGTATTTGCTAAAAACCACCTCTCCAGCAACAGGATACCGCGTAACGTGCACGTTTATGGGAGACATAAACACAGATACCTGTAGTCTTTTTTCATTGAAAAACTCTTTTTCAAACACCTCTTCAATAACCACAACTTTTCCATCTACAGGAGATACTACATGATCTTCGCTTATGTTAAGGTTTCTTTTTGGGTTTCTAAAAAACTGCAATACTAGCACTAGCATTACAATAGCCAGGAGCATAAAGGCGCTTCTTAGATAATCGTTTATAATGAAATAATCTGCAGCCAAGCTCATTGCAATAGCTAGCACTAACGTAATTAAAATAATTTTGTATCCTTCTTTATGAAACATAAGTTATAAGTTGTAAAAATGCATAAATAAATGGGCTGGCATAAATAGCGCTATCCAGCCTGTCATATAATCCTCCATGTCCAGGCATTACGTTTCCACTATCTTTTACTCCAGCTTGGCGTTTGTAGTTGGATTGTACTAAATCTCCAATGCTTCCACACACTGAAATAATGATCGCAAGAGAAATCCAAATAGGTAACGTGTATATATCTAACACATTAAATATAATGAAACTTGATATAACAGCTCCTAGGAGTCCTCCAAAGAACCCTTCTATTGTTTTTTTTGGAGAAACTCTCTCCAGTAGTTTGTTTTTACCCAGTGATTTACCAATGATATACGCAAAGGTGTCGTTGCACCAAATTAACACAAAAACCCCAACAATAATCTCTGGCTTAAATACCCCTTTAGAAAATGGAATGAGTGTTAAAAAAACAAAGCCACTTATGATGTAAAGCATTGTAGGGATGTATTTTTGCTTTTTAAGTAAAAGGTTATTTTTGGTTGATTGTACATCTTTGGCCAATAGTATACTCACTAGTAAAGAGCTGCCTAGGTATGTATATAGAATACTATTTCCCGGGTGATAGTAGCTTATCAGTAAAAGCGAAATTGGAAGCAGAAGATAAGGGGTGAAATGTTTTAAGTGTATGAGTTTTTTAAATTCCTTAAGGGTTTGAAGCCCAAGAATGAGAAAAAGCATCATAAATAGCTCACGAGAGGTGTACATGGAAAAAACTACGACAAGGACATACAAAATCCCCGATATACTTCGTACAACAATTTCTCTCATAGTATATATCTTCTATAGGTCTTCTAGAAGCAGCAAATATAAGTTTTTTGTACTACTTCCATAACTCATAAAATCCTTTTCTTTTTCTGTCTCAAAATCTTGAATTGCAGTGATATTGCTAGGAATAAATTTCCCGCCACTATTTTTGATAATACGTAACCCTTCACTGATGTTTTCTACAAACTGGCTCGTGGTGGCAAATATGACAATATTGGCAGGTAACTCATCTAATTTTTTCTCCTTAATTTGGTTTGAAGAAAGTAAAATGGAGCCATTTTTTGATATCAAAGACTCACAAGTAGTCAAGAAAAAGGTAGCAGTAGTTTTTTTGGTGAAATTTAAATTATACCCGTCAAACTTTTTAGAGAGCATTTCATTGATACAGAACACCTCTTTTTCATACCAGTCATTCTCTAGTAAGATGTTATCAAACGCTTCGTTAATTTCTTGAGCATCTGTACAGTATAAGAATTTACCTCCGTTTTTCCTGAAGTTATTGGTAAACCTTTCATCTATGGCAAGACTATCTTCTGGATAATATTTGCCACAATCATCATCATCACCTTTTTGTTTAGGTGTTTTTTTTAGATTGAGATTTCCTTTTAAAAGTCTTTTAAAGAGACTCATATGCAGGGTTTATAGGTGTTTAGATTCTAGTTATATCAAAGATAGTAAAAATCTCGTCATAGAAAACCCACAATACTAATCTTTACTAAAATGGTTGTAAAGGGAACCTTTAGCTAGTAGCAACATCATTTTCTTGTTCAGCCTGTGGAGCTTCTGGAGCTTGTTTGTTCTCCTTAGGATCTTCTACTATTTCGCTAATAGATTTTTCGAAAGGTCTTTTCCCAAAGATAACTTCTAGATTGTCTTTAAAAATAACCTCTTTGGCTAGCAGTACATTTGCTAGTTCTGTAAGTTTTTCTTTGTTAGCCTCTAATAGTTCAATAGCACGGTTGTATTGCGTCTCGATAAGATTTGATATTTCCTTGTCAATTAACTCCGCAGTTTTTTCACTGTATGGTTTGCTGAAATTGTATTCAGACTGCCCACTTGAATCATAATAGGTAAGGTTGCCAACCTTATCATTAAGACCGTAAACAGTTACCATTGCACGGGCTTGTTTGGTTACTTTTTCTAGATCACTAAGGGCTCCAGTAGATATTTTATTGAATATTACTTTCTCTGCCGCTCTTCCTCCAAGTGTTGCACACATTTCGTCAAGCATTTGCTCAGGCCTTACAATAAGACGCTCCTCTGGCAAATACCATGCGGCTCCTAAAGACTGCCCTCTTGGTACAATGGTAACTTTGACTAGTGGCGCTGCATGCTCTAACATCCAACTCACCGTTGCATGTCCTGCTTCGTGGTATGCAATTGCTTCTTTTTCTGCTGGTGTAATAATTTTGTTCTTTTTCTCAAGACCTCCAACAATTCTATCTACAGCATCTAAGAAATCTTGTTTTCCTACTGCTTTTTTCTCGCCTCTTGCAGCTATAAGAGCAGCTTCATTACAAACATTGGCAATATCTGCTCCAGAGAATCCTGGTGTTTGCTTAGAAAGAAAATCTGTATCTAGGCCTTCTTCCTTTTTTAAAGGGCGCAAGTGTACTTCAAAGATTTCTTTACGCTCTCTTACATCTGGAAGGTCTACATAAATTTGTCTATCAAAACGCCCTGCACGCATTAAGGCCTTATCCAGCACATCTGCACGATTGGTAGCGGCAATTACAATTACATTAGAATCTGTGCCAAAACCATCCATCTCTGTTAGGAGTTGGTTTAAGGTGTTTTCACGTTCATCATTAGAGCCTGAGAAATTAGCTTTTCCACGAGCACGGCCTATGGCATCTATTTCATCTATAAAAATAATAGAGGGAGATTTTTCTTTTGCTTGTTTAAATAAATCACGTACTCTAGAGGCGCCCACACCTACAAACATTTCAACAAAATCTGAACCAGATAATGAGAAAAAAGGTACTTTAGCCTCACCAGCTACTGCACGAGCCAATAATGTTTTCCCTGTACCTGGAGGTCCTACCAAAAGGGCTCCTTTAGGAATTTTACCTCCCAGGGCTGTGTATTTTTCTGGGAATTTCAAAAAATCTACAATTTCTTGTACCTCTTCTTTTGCCCCTTCAAGACCTGCAACATCTTTAAAGGATGTTTTTACATCTAATTTTTCATCAAATAATTTAGCTTTAGATTTTCCGATGTTGAAAATTTGACCTCCAGCACCACCTCCAGCGCCACCGCCAGACATACGTCTCATAATAAAAATCCAAATACCAATGATTACTATAAAGGGAAGTAATCCAACAATAACTTCTCCCCAAAGATTGGTCTCTGTGTTCCAAATAATTTGGGTGTCCAAATTATTTTCTCTTTTTATAATTTGAAAATTATTTTCAAAATTTTGAAGATCACCAAACTCAAACTCATAGGTAGGGTCATTGGCTCCAGGTGTTAAGAGTCCTTTTGGTTTATTTTTAGTATGTACTCCCTGAGATCTTGCCTCTTGTGTGAGATACACTTTGGCTACTTTTTTGTTTACAATCTCAACTTTTTGAACATCTCCCTGTCTCAAATAATTTTCAAACTCTGCTTGGCTTGTTTTTTTTGTTTGAGAAAAGTTGCTGCCACCAGAGAGTTGCAGTGCTAAGAAAATAACAAAAATAGAACCGTATATCCAATATGGGCTAAATTTTGGTTTTTTTAGATCAGGTTTTTTGTTTTTATTGTCCTTGGAATCTTTTGTATCGTTTGCCATGTGGCTTTACTGTTTTTTAATGAGAAGTTTCGATTTTGACAGACTTTGCATCACCCCATAGGCCTTCAATGTCATAAAAATCTCTAATGTGTTTTTGAAAAACGTGAACCACAACGTGAACATAGTCCATAAGAATCCATTCAGAGTTCTCACTTCCTTCTATATGCCAAGCTTTTTCTTTTAAAGCTTTACTCACTATTTTTTGTACAGAACTTACAATAGCATTTACCTGAGTGTTAGAAGTACCATTACAAATAATAAAATAATCTGTAACTGTATTTTCGATTTCTCTAAGGTCAAGAATTTCAATATCTTGTCCTTTAACTTCTTCAATTCCTCTAATAATATGTGTAATAAGGAGGTCTGTATTTTTTTCTTTTTTGGTCATTCAAACGTTTTGTTTATGCAAAGTTATTACTTTTTGTTTGTTATAAGTGTTTTGCATCTATAATAAAATCTTAAATTGTCACTCGTGAATATAATCAAACTTAGTGCCACCCCATCCACCAATACGTACTTAAAAGACTTGGCAAAGACTTGTTTTTTAAAAGATTATACAGTGGTAGTAACTTCCAAACAAACAAAAGGAAGAGGTCAAGTAGATGCCCAGTGGCATTCTCAGCCCAACAATAGCCTTACCCTAAGTGTTTTTAAGCGTTTTGAGGGTCTTCAAATCTCACAACAATGGTATGTTTCAATGGCTGTCTCACTAGCTGTTTTTTACACCCTAAAGCATTTAAAAATACCTGAAATAAGTATAAAGTGGCCTAACGACATTATGTCACGAAGTAAGAAATGTTGCGGAATATTAATTGAAAACACGACCAAGGGAACACATTTAGACTCCGCTATAATTGGTATTGGAATAAATGTAAATGAAAATCAATTTAAAGACCTTCCATTGGCAAGTTCTTTGAGACTGGCTAGCGGAAACTCTTTTGATATCTCTTTGGTCCTGGAGGTATTGTTGCTACAATTAAAAATACAATTAACTCGTGTAGACAATCAAGATTTTGAAGCAATTTTCAACTCCTATAATCAAGACTTATTTAGACTGGACACAGTAGCTGTTTTTTCTACAAATACCAAGGTTCCTTTTAATGCCATACTAAGAGGTGTCACAAAATCTGGCCTACTAGTCTTAGAGAATGAAGCCTCACAGAGAGATACCTACAATCTAAAAGAAATAAAATATCACTTTTAAATTGTTTCTAAATTTGAAGCGAGTGTTTCTATAAACTTACTTACCGGAGCTTTTACCATCATTGCCATCATAGGATTAAAGTCTCCCTGAAACTGTAATTCAATGAATGAGGAGTTGTCGTCTTTGGCTTCTATGTTTCCAATAAGAGTAAAAGGAATTTTATCACTAATTGCACCCAGGGTTACTTTGTTTGGGTTTATGATCTCTTTTACCTCCAAAGCAATTTCCGGCATACCCATTATAGCAAAAATAAAAGCATCTTCTCGAATTACTTCAAACTTGCTAATATTCTCTGGCATTAGTTGCTCAAAGTTTTTCACATCACTCAAGTGAGCGCAAAGAGCTGAGGCAGATTTTTGTACAATTACTTTTTTGCTATTTAGTTCCATGAGACTTTATTATTTGTGCTTTGCAAGATAAAATTAATTTTTAAAATATTATTTTAAGTTGCCTACAATAGTTAAAAAAATGAAGATCATTTTGAGATAATCACTTTGTTTTTTATTATTAATTATTTAAAAATTTTATAAAATTGTTAATGTTAAGTTAATAAATATGTTAAAATATTGGTTTTTTATTAAAACAATTATGCTACTTTGCTGATAATAACAACTTTACTAATTTAATAATCTATTAATTAACCACTATGGAAAAAATTTTAACTCAGCTTTTTGATCTACCAAAAATGATCAACAGCAAACTCCCAATGAATAATTTTAATTCAATGGTAGAAGATTCAGAACACAATGTTGCAAACTGGACAGGAAAATTCTACACAGTATCTGCACTTGTTATTTTACTTACTTCTCTAATGTATGTTCTATCTCCAATCTGGAATGGCGACATGGGTGAAGGTTCAGCTATTGTAGGTAATGTACTTTCTATGCTTATCTGGGTATATGCGGCATTCCCTATTGCACAGGTAGTAAGATCTACCGGAGATAGCCTGGCTAGCTCCAAAAGTTCTATTGTAGATTTTGTTTTTAGAGACTTGGCAGTAGCTAACATTAAGCTACTAGGTCATGTTGGCGCATTAGTTGCCCTGTTTGGAGCTATTTGCATGACACTTACATGGGCCACTTCACTAGATATTTCTGGAGGTGTTATGACAGGCTGGACAGATAATATTTCATATGCATATGCCCTTCCAATGGCTGCAGTTGCTTCACTCACTGAGCTTTTAAACCTTGGGTTTGTTGGTGGTGTTTTGGCAGATTGGTCTGCTTGGGACCCTACATTAACTGCAGGTGATCCTTGGAGTCTTAGCGGTTTGTATGCTGTATTATGGGGGTACGTTGGTGTAGTGGCAATTTTAGCCAAGCTATACGTTACTTTAGCAATATATTATTTCTTCTACGGAATAATAAGCAGCTTAGTTACCTTTATAAAAAGCCCTTATTTGCCTTTTAAAACAAGCTAAGTATGTAACCAGTTTATTTAAAAAAGGCGTGATTTATAAAATCACGCCTTTTTTTATTTACCAGTCCAAGTGGCTGGATTTTCTCTCCAAGAGCTGAGTTGCTTGCTCTCTGAGGATGAAATAAAATGTGATTTCTCGGCATTTAGTAACAGATGTTCGTAGTTACTAAGTGTGTTAAGGGTTATATTGGCTTTACGGAAATTTTCATCTGCTAGGTCAAAACCGTATGAGAAAATAGCAAGCATTCCCTTGACGTTTAAATTAGCTTCTCTTAGCGCCTCTACAGCTACTAAGCTACTTTTTCCTGTACTGATTAAATCTTCTACCACCACTACGGTTTGATTTTCTTGCACCATTCCTTCAATTTTGTTTTGTCTTCCATGCTTTTTTGCCTCTGGACGAACATAGCAAAAAGGTAAGTTAAGGTAGTCTGCGACCAACATACCAATGCCTATGGCTCCAGTAGCAACACCAGCAATAACATCTGGCTTTCCGTATAGGGTCTCTATTTGAGAGGCAATGTGTTCTCTTATGTAATTTCTTATAGCAGGGTAGGACAGTGTTATGCGGTTATCACAATAGATTGGTGAGCTCCATCCAGAGGCCCAAGTAAAAGGCTCTTGTGGTTGTAGTTTTATTGCATTAATTTGCAGTAATAATTCGGCTGTCTTTTGGGCGGTCTCCTTATTTAATATCATAACTGCAAATGTATAAAGTTTTTGTCAATGACCTGCCTATTATATTGTCTACCAAAAAAAATATTGGGAAGCAGTATACAACCATACCATTAAAAGAGGTGAAGTTCAAAAAATTGATTCGTAAAATCAATGATGGTTCTTTGTTGTATGTTAATTTATATCATAAAAATGAGGAGAAATTAGAACAGTTTTTATTAAAAAAGCTACCTGTAGTTTTTGCAGGTGGAGGTTTGGTTTTTAATGCAAAAAAGGAAATCCTTTTTATACGCCGTAACGGAAAATGGGATTTACCCAAAGGGAAGGTTGAGAAAGATGAGTCTTATCAAGCTGCTGCTTTGAGAGAGACCCAAGAAGAAACTGGGGTTCAAGATCTAGAGCTGCGAAAGTTTATTGCCAAAACATATCATGTTTTTAAACGCAATGATAAACTAAAACTCAAAGTAACATATTGGTATGAGATGTACACAAACTACAAGGGAGATTTAACCCCACAAATTGAAGAAGACATAACCAAAGCACGTTGGAAAAACTTTGCAAAATCTCAAAAAGCACTCACAGAGTCTTATGAGAATATAAAACTTCTATTCCCTAAAGAGTATCTAACCACCCACCCTAATGATAGGGTATCTTAAATGGTTTTGCTCATAGTTTGGAGAATGCTTGTGAAGCCAATCTAATTGTGCATACCAATTACTGGCAAATACAGGTTCTGATTTTTTCTTAGTCTCAAACTCTATTTTAAGATTAGGGTTGTTCTCTAGAAGTTCTTTTGCTTTGTCTTCCCAGACATAAGGAGAGAATCCTTCTTTTTGTTGTAAAATGGTGTCAAAGAAGTTCCAATTAAAAAAGGAATCTACAGCTTCAGGCTCTAGTGTTTCTAATAAATACCGAATACCTTCTTGAGCGGTAGTAACCAGATAGTCTCCCCTTTGCAAGGTAATGTTTTCTTGTTTGGCAGTAACTTGTGTGTTGTAATGCAAGTAGTGCCCTTCATAAGGCGATTGTCTGCTTTTGTAGTCTTTTATATAGTACACTTGTGCTGCAAGTGTGGTATCTTTTTGTATTTCTGAAACCTGAATGTTATTTAACGCTAGCCTTTCTAGTACTTTCCAGTATCCTTTAGGTATACCGTAGTATGCAGGAATAGTAATTTCTTTTGAGGCTTTAAATGTGTTATAATAAAGTGTCGGTTTTACAAAGGGCTTGCTGTGATCAAATTTAAGTCTCATTTTGCCAGTTACCTCGCTAGGAATCATGTCACCTTGGTAGCCTTTAAATTGTAATGTTTGTGTTTTTGTGCTGTCTGTTGTCCAGAGTATTGGATATTGGTCTGTTTTTTTAAATCGAGTTTTTGCCCTTTGGTGTATGTTTTTAATATTTTTTGCATCTGCGTCTGTGATGGCAATAAAGCTTTTCATTAACTCATAGGTTCCTTCAACGCGCAGCTTGTAGGGTTTTAGCATATGTGTTTCTACCATCATACCTAATGTATTGTATAGGGTTGTGTATCCAGTGGAGTATCTAGGGGAGTCCATGAACTGCGTAAATCCTTTTTCTGGTTGAGAGTTAAATACATTAACATAAGGTGTGATGTCCCATTTCTTTACTTTTAAAGAGTCTTGTAAGCGTGTCATTAATATTTCATTAAGATACACTCCAGCTTCGCCCCCTAATTTATTGTGCTGGGTAAATAGATGTGTAAGGGCGTATTGGTAATCAGCCCCGTTACTTACATGGTTGTCTATAAAGAGCTCAGGGTCTAGGGCTCTAAATATTTTTGTGAAGGCTTTTGCGTTTTTTGTATCTGCTTTTATAAAATCTCTGTTTAAATCATAATTACGAGCATTTCCTCTAAAACCATATACTATTGGACCTTGTTGATTGGTTCTAGTAGTGCTGTTTCTTTGCAATGCGCCTCCAATATTATACACTGGAATGACTGCAACTATAGTATTTGTTGGAGCTACTATCTTTCCTTGAGCCAAATCACGTAGCAGTAACATAGAGGCATCTATGCCATCACTTTCTCCTGGGTGAATCCCATTGTTAATTAGTAAGATATTTTTATTGCGTTTTTTTGCCTGTGAGATAGAGGTGATGCTTTTGCCTGTGGGGTCAAAATATATTACAGATAGCGGATAGCCGCTATCTGTTTGGTCTTCTTGGGTAATAGAGACAGTGGGGTGTGCTTTTGCTAAATTTTTATAAAAAGAAATTACATCTTTATATTCTGGGGTTTGGGTACCCTTTGATATTTCAAAAAGAGTGATTAGGCTTGTGTTTTCTTTTTGATCATTACAACTAGTAAAAAGAATAATAGTGCAAATAAAGCAGCTATTTAGGGCTATTTTGATGTTGTGTTGTATCACTTTTCGGTTAAAATACATGATTTAGTGTTTTTCTTGAAATTATGTGTTTAATATAAATTGCTTTTCTATATTTGTGTTTCAAAATTAAACTTTATTTAACCCTTAAAAACTTTTTATTATGAAAAAAATTACTTTAACACTAGCTGCTTTCGCACTAGTATTCACTGCATTTGCACAAGATGTAGTAATTGAAAGAATTACAGACAACACAACTGCCCTTATCACCACAAATGGAGATGAAGATGCAGGTGTATACTGTTCTGATTTTTTCACACTTGAAGAAGATGTTACTTTAGGTAGCTTTACGTTCCCTGGATTTTACTCTAGTGCTACAGAAATTGGAGATTTATTACTTGGAGGAGATTTCTTCATCTACGTTGATGGTGGTGGATTCCCTGATTCTGACCCAACAACAGCTGATGCCCTTGTTAACTTAACAAATGTACAATTAGGTGCTGGATTAGAATTACGTATAGTTGACGATCTTGAAGCAGGTTGGATTGTAAATGTAACTGCTGCAAATGGTGGAACTCAAGTAACGTTACCAGCTGGTGACTACTGGGTAGCTTTTGCTCCTGCTGTAGTAGGTGGTTCTGCTGGTGCTGGACGTTGGAACTGGACTGGTTCTTTCACAACAGAAATAGGAATACCTCCTGCAAATGCATCTTTACTTATTGATTCTGATGATTTATTTGGAGCTGGTGCAACAGACTGGACTGAAATCTCTGGTCTTATTGGTGCAGACTTCCCATCTTTTGGTTGGACTTTAACTAGTGAAGAAGAATCTGCAGGTCTTGGTGACAACGATTTAGTAGGTGCTTCAGTATATCCTAACCCTGCTACAAACGTAATCAACGTTGATTTTTCTTCTAACGTAGAATTAAAAAGTGCTGTACTTTTTGATGTATTAGGAAAAAATACAGGTGCTACTTTAGTGAATGGTTCAATGAACATTGCTGATCTTGCTGCTGGTGTATACATCTTAAACATTGAGACTAACAACGGTTCTTTAACACAAAAAGTAATTAAGCAATAAGCTTAACAACATACTTTATAAAAGCCTCGCAAATTGCGAGGCTTTTTTTATGCCCTATATTTTGTTAGTTGAGTCAAGTACTAGCTTATTTTATTTGGAGTCTTTTAACGATACTCTATATCGTTTTGCCTGCATAGATACTTCTACCTAACTGAATGTATCTATATCTGTACATTGAGATAGTTTTTGCCTTGTCTTATTCACTAAAAGTAATATAGCACACAATGTATTTCTAATTGCTTAGATATGATCTTGTGTTCTTTAACTTATACTTTAAGGGCTTTTTGAAAACCTATGGCTATCTAGGGAGTATTACTAGAAATAAAAAAAAACCATTAATGCTATGCAGCACTAATGGTTTTTCTGTTACTATTATAAGCTTATTACACTAGCTATTCATAGAAATTAAGAACTCATCATTATTTCTAGTGTTTTTGATACGGTCGTTGATAAACTCCATAGCTTCAACAGGGTTCATATCTGCAAGGTATTTACGCAATACCCACATACGCTGTATTGTTTTCTCATCTAGCAGTAAATCGTCTCTACGGGTGCTAGAAGATGTTAAATCTACAGCAGGGAATATACGGCGGTTAGATATCTTTCTATCCAGTTGCAGTTCCATGTTACCAGTACCTTTAAATTCTTCAAAGATCACTTCATCCATTTTAGAGCCTGTTTCTGTCAAGGCTGTTGCAATGATACTTAGCGAACCTCCGTTTTCTATGTTACGAGCAGCTCCAAAGAAACGTTTTGGTTTGTTTAATGCTGCAGCATCTACACCACCAGATAGAATTTTACCACTGGCCGGTTGTACGGTGTTGTATGCTCTAGCCAAACGTGTAATAGAATCTAGAAGAATCACAACATCATGTCCACACTCAACCAAACGCTTTGCTTTGTCTATTACTAGATTTGCAATACGTACGTGTTCTGAGGGTTCTTTGTCAAAGGTAGAGGCAATCACCTCTCCTTGGACATTGCGTTGCATGTCTGTAACTTCTTCTGGACGTTCATCTATAAGGAGTATCATTTGATATACCTCTGGGTGATTGGCTGCGATACCATTGGCAATGTCTTTGAGTAACATTGTTTTTCCTGTCTTTGGCTGGGCTACAATCATACCACGTTGTCCTTTACCAATAGGAGAGAATAAATCTATAATACGGGTAGAAAGAGTTGGTTGTTTCTCAGAGATGTTAAATTTCTCTTGAGGAAATAAAGGTGTTAAATGCTCAAAAGCAATCCTGTCACGAACTACATTTGGATTTTGACCATTAATTTTTATGACTTTTATAAGAGGAAAATACTTTTCTCCTTCTTTTGGGGGACGTACAACTCCTAAAACTGTGTCACCACTTTTTAAACCAAAGAGTCTAATTTGTGATTGTGATACGTAGATATCATCAGGAGATGACAGATAATTATAATCACTAGAGCGTAGAAAACCATATCCGTCTTGCATGATATCCAAGACTCCTTCACTTTCTATAATGCCATCAAATTCAAAATCTGGTTCTTTATATCTGTTTCTGCTGTCTTTATTACCGTTGTTACGGTTGTCTTGTTTTGGTTTATTATCTCTTGGTGTTCTTTTGTTGTCATTTCCACCTTTTTGACGGTTGTCATTTTGTTGACGGTTGTCTGTGTTTTTGTTTTTGTGTTGTGGCTTGTTCTCTTTTGATGGGTTTTCTTGAGGGCGTTTTTCTAGAGTACGTTCTTGTTTCTGTGGTTCCTTTTTCTCTAAAGGGTTTGATTTTTCTCTTGGAGTTTGTTTAGCTCTAGGGTTTGGTTTGTGTCTAGGAGGGCGAGGTGCTCGTTCTTCTGTTTTTGCAGCTGCAGGTTCGCTAACAGCCTCTTTTGGTATTTCTGAAACGATAGCCTTTACAGCGTTTGGATTTGCCGCTTGGTAATCAAGTATTTGATATACCAGATCTAATTTTTTTAAAGTACGGTACTTTGGTACTTTTAATGTGTTTGCTAATTCCTGTAATTCAGGTAATTTTTTAGCTTTTAATTCTGAAATTTCTAACATGTAGAGAGTGATAATTTGATTAAAGTGAGGGAAATCTTTAGAAAAAGATTTGTGTCTGAAAATTTATTTGAAGATAAGTAACCTAGATTGAAATGGTTACATATTATTAATGCAATAATACAACAATAAATTAAACTCTTACCTACAATTTTTAAAAAGAAACCTTATTTTTGAGCTGTAAATAAAGACTATTTTTCATGTTACAACGCATACAAACTATATATCTTATTCTTGCCACTTTTGTGATGGCGGGTTTATATATTTGGTTTCCTGTGGTAACAAGCACAGATGGAGTTGTTCTTATTAGTAATCAAGAACCGCTGGTTTTTGGATTAATATTCACTTGTATTGCCTTAACAATTATTGCTGTTTTAACTTTTAAAAAACGACAGACACAATTTGTGTTGAATCGTTTAAATATCATTTTAAACTTTGTATTACTGGGAGTTTTCGTTTATAGGTCACTAAGTGTACCTGGAGAGACTTTTGTCTCACAGAAGGGTATTGGGGTGTTACTTCCTATCATTTCTATCGTTTTTTTAGCGATGGCCAATAAAGCCATCAAAAAGGATGAAGATCTCGTAAAATCTGTAGACCGTTTACGTTAACACAAGCTTAGTATTATTAGTGCGAGACCTCAAAGTATGCCAACTTTGAGGTCTTTTTTTATCGTTTTAGTTCAATAACCTCTAGATTTTTGATGTTACTTCCATCAATCTCAAACCTAAGCATGGTTCTAACTTTATGAAAACCATGTCTGCCAATTGCTCCAGGATTCATGTGTAACAAACCCGTTTTTTTACATCGCATTACTTTTAAAATGTGAGAATGGCCTGTAATAAATAAGGTAGGTGGGTTGGCATAAATACCTGCTCTAATTCTTTGATTGTATCTTCCGGGATATCCGCCAATATGGGTGATGTAAACGGCAACCTGTTCACACATAAAGTGTAAGTCTAGCTCAAAAGTAGCTCTGGCCTTGGAGTCATCAATATTTCCATACACAGCTCGCAAAGGTTTTAAAGCGGCAATGGCATCTGTCACCTTTAAATCACCAATATCTCCAGCATGCCATACTTGGTCTGCCTGTTTTACATATTTTAATATGGTGTCATCTATATGGCTATGGGTATCACTAAGTAGCAGTATTTTAGTCACGCTTGGTAGGGTTTTAAAAGTCAAAAATACGCTTAATCATTTAAGATATTTGTATTACTAAGACAAGATGATTAACAAAATTATCAAACCACAAGGTATTTACTTTTCTCTAAAGTGTACCTTTGTAAAAAAAACCATTGTGCGGTACTTTATAGAAATAGCATACAACGGAACTAGTTATTGTGGTTGGCAAAGACAGCCCAACGCACTGAGTGTGCAGCAGGTTTTAGAAGAGGCTATGTCTGTTTTTTTAAGAACACCTATAACTGTTTTTGCTGCTGGAAGAACCGATGCAGGGGTGCATGCAAAACAACTCTTTGCGCATTTTGATTTTCCTGAACTTGAAAATATTTCTGAGACACTTTATAGAATCAATGCTCTTTTGCCAAGTGATATTTCTGTAGCTAGCATTTCTAGAGTTAAAGAAGATGCGCATGCTCGTTTTAATGCCACCGCGCGCTCTTATGAGTACCATATAGAACTTTCCAAAAACCCATTTACAACTACCCTGGCTCATCAAATCCACAAAAAACCCGACCTACTACTAATGAACAAGGCTGCTAGCATGCTTTTAGGGCGTCAAGATTTCCAGTGTTTTTCTAGGTCTAATACAGAGGTTAACACCTTTTTTTGTGATATTACAATAGCGCACTGGGAATTACAAGGGAGCACTTTGCTATTTTCTATTACCGCAGATCGTTTTTTAAGAAATATGGTGCGTGCCATAGTTGGTACGCTGCTAGACGTTGGTTTTGAAAAAACTAGCCTTGCGCAGCTTTCTAGTATTATAAATTCAAAAGATAGGAGTAATGCTGGGTCTTCTGCACCTGCCCGGGGTTTATATTTAACCAAGGTTTCCTATCCTCAAGATGTATTCATAAGTTAATATCTTTACACGCTATATGGCATCAGCAAATGCATTTGATTTTAAGTTATTTAAGCGGTTATTGGAATTTACCAAGCCATACCGCTTGGTTTTTTATTTTGTTGCCTTTACAGCTCTTATTTTATCTGGACTGGCAATTTTAAGGCCTTATTTTTTAGAACGCGCTATAGATGAGTCTATAATACCTCGAGATCCATCAGGGCTTATTTACTTTATTGTAATTATGATAGGGGTACTGGTATTGGAAGTTATATTTCAATTCTCTTTTATTTTTTATGCCAATTGGCTAGGCCAACACATCATAAAAGACTTACGTATTAGTTTGTTTGGCTTAATGATGCGTTTTAAAATGAAATATTTTGACACCAGTTCTGTGGGTAGGCTTACCACTCGTGCTGTAAATGATATAGAAACCATATCTAGCATTTTTAGTCAAGGGCTGTTTATGATCATTGCAGATTTACTAAAAATGGCTGCTATTGCAACCTTTATGTTGTATCAAAGTTGGCGATTATCACTCATTGTATTTGTTATTTTACCTCTTATACTTATAGCTACACGTATTTTTCAACGCGCAATGAAAGTAGCTTTTGAAGAGGTGCGGGCACAGGTGGCTAATTTAAATTCTTTTGTACAGGAGCGTATCACTGGAATGAAAATTGTTCAGGTTTTTGCAAGAGAGCAAACAGAGTATAAACAGTTTTTTGCTATTAATGAAAAACACAAAAAAGCCTGGATTAAAACCGTATGGTATAACTCCATATTTTTTCCTATTGCAGAGATGGCCTCTTCTGTTGCCATTGGTTTGCTGGTTTGGTTTGGGGGTTTAAATGCTGCTGCAAACGGTGTGATTACTCTAGGTTTGGTTGTTGCATTTATAGAGCTGGCTCAAATGCTATTTAGGCCACTGCGTCAAATAGCAGATAAGTTTAACACACTTCAAATGGGTATGGTTGCTGCAAAGCGTGTTTTTGAAATATTAGACACTAAAGCGCACATCGCCAACCAGGGTACCCAGGTGCTTACAAATACCAAAGGTGCTATCGTTTTTAAAAATGTTTGTTTCTCTTATGTGGAAGGGGAGCAGGTAATAAACGATATTTCTTTTACCGTACAACCTGGAGAAACCATTGCAATTGTTGGAGCAACTGGTGCTGGTAAATCTACCATCATAAACCTGCTTAATCGTTTCTATGAAATTAACAGCGGTACTATTTTAATAGATGGAGTGTCAATTAAGGACTATACATTGGATTCTCTTAGAGAACAGATAGGGGTTGTATTACAAGATGTTTTTCTTTTTGCAGATACCATACACAACAATATTAGTTTAAATAATAAGGCTATTACTTCACAAGAAATACAACAGGCAGCAACTCAAATTGGAGTATCTAAGTTTATAGACTCCTTGCCAGGGAAATTTCAGTATAATGTGAAAGAGCGCGGAGTAATGCTATCCTCTGGCCAGCGGCAACTCATTGCTTTTTTACGCGCATATGTAAGTAATCCTGGTATTTTGATTTTAGATGAGGCAACCTCTTCTGTGGATTCATACTCTGAACAGATGATACAAACAGCCACAGATACCATAACCAAAGACAGAACTTCTATTGTCATTGCCCATAGATTGGCCACCATCAAAAAAGCGGATAAGATATTGGTAATGGACGCTGGTAAAATTGTAGAATCTGGAACTCATAAAGAGCTGTTAGATCTTGATGGTTACTACCGTACCCTCTATAAAGTCCAGTTTGCCGCAGAGAAAAACCGGGAAGATTAACTTAAGTCTTTATGGATTATTTCTGTGAGCTGCTCTAGAGTTTCATAGAGCACGAAATCACCATCTTTAAGATAAGAAATCTGTCCATTCTCTTCGCTCACTACAAGACAAACAGCATCACTTTTTTCACTCACGCCAACAGCTGCTCTATGACGTAGGCCAAAACGCAGTGGTATTTTTTTATCATCAGAGACAGGCAGTATCACACGTGTTGCGGTGATGGTATTACCTTCTATAAGCATAGCGCCGTCATGTAATGGACTGTTTTTGTAAAAGATACTCTCCAAAATGGGCTGGTTTACTGCCACACTCATGGCATCTCCACTAGATTTTACAAACTCTAAACTATTGTTTCTTTTTATAACAATAAGGGCTCCGGTTTTACTTTGGCTCATATTCCTGCAAGCAGCAATAACGGGTTCTATGTCTGTGGTTGCAATGGTATCTGTAGAAATGGATTTAAATTGTCTAAAAATACGATTGGCCTTAAAATTGGTAGAACCAAGCATTAACAAAAACTTTCTTATTTCTTGCTGGAATACAACAATTAAAGCAAACATACCGACACCCAAAAATCCTCCAAGAATTTTACTCAGTAGTTCCATTTCTAATAAATCTGTAAGCCACCATATACCATAGATAATCACAATACCAATAAATATATTTATGGCAACGGTACCTTTTACTAGCCTATATAAGTAATATAGCAGAGCGGCCACAAGTACAATGTCTATGGCGTCAATGATTCTAAAGTCTGTTAATTCGAAAAAATCCAAATAATTTTGTTTTAAAGGTCTGTAAATGTAGGATTAAATTTTTAGTTACTCATAGATGTGTTAAGTTGCTTAAATAGCGTGATGCACTCTTTGGCCGGTTTTACATCATGAACTCTTAGTATACGCGCCCCTTTTTGCAAGGCTACCATATGCAGTGCCGTAGTTCCATTAAGGGCCTGTTTGGCTGAAACATCTAGTGTTTTGTACACCATTGATTTTCTTGAAACACCCGCTAGTACTGGAAGGTCTAGGGTTTCAAAAAGCTCTAAATGATTAAGTAGCTCAAAGTTTTGATCTGTGTTTTTTGCAAATCCAAATCCTGGATCTACAATAATGTCGTTTATATTATGTGCTCTAGCTGCTGCGATTCTTTCAGAAAAATAAAAGAGTACTTCTTTTGTAATGTTTTGATACTCTGTTAGGGATTTCATGGTTTGAGCAGTACCACGCATGTGCATCATTATATAAGGAATTTGAAGAGCTCCGATGGTTTCTAACATCTTGGAGTCTAATTTCCCGGCGCTAATATCATTCACCATACAAGCTCCCGCTTTTACAGCCTGTTTTGCAACCTCACTCCTAAAGGTGTCTACACTAATAAGTGCCTCTGGAAATTGTTTTATAATGGCCTCTATGGCTGGAACCACACGATTTATTTCTTGCTGTTGTGAAATATCTGTAGCCCCAGGTCTTGAGCTGTAACCTCCCACATCAAGGAAAGTTGCTCCCTGCTGAATCATTTTTGAGGCCTGTTTAATAATTTGACTTTCTGTGGTAGTGGCCCCACCGTCATAAAAGCTATCTGGAGTTATATTAATTATACCCATCACCCTTGGCTCAGCCAAGTCAATTAATGTACCTTTACAGTTGATTGTTTGCAATTTTTTATTTTGATTTATTTACCCGAAATTTACGCAAAATCTTACACATAATATGGCAGATACTTCCAAAGAATATAATGAGGTTATAGATACCTGTAGATCGCTCTTTCAAAAAAAAATGAAAGACTACGGTAGCGCTTGGCGAATTTTAAGACTACCCTCATTGACAGATCAAATTTTTATAAAAGCCCAACGCATTCGTGGTTTACAACAAAATAAAGAACAACGAGTAGACGAGGGGCAAGTAAGCGAGTTTATAGGAATTATAAACTACTGCATTATGGCGCTTGTACAACTTGAAAAAGGAGTGGTAGAACAACCAGATATTGTATTAGAAGAAGCCTTAGAGCTGTACGATCAAAAAATAGCTGCAACCAAACAACTCATGATGGATAAAAACCATGATTACGGTGAGGCCTGGAGAGACATGCGGGTTACAAGCCTAACAGATTTAATTATTCAAAAATTATTAAGGGTCAAACAAATCGAAGACAATCAAGGAAAAACACTAGTAAGCGAAGGCATAGACGCCAACTATCAAGACATGATTAATTATGCTGTTTTTGCTATGATTCATCTAGAGAGCTAAGACTACCTTTTGCCAGCTTGGCCCGCTTTTAAAAAGAAATAGTATCGAAATTGTAAGTATATGAAAGTATTAGTAGGAGTTTCAAGAATATTTGTAGGGGTTTTATTTATTATAAGTGGTTTAATTAAATTAAACGACCCTGTTGGTTTTTCTTTTAAACTTGGAGATTATTTTGCTCCAGAGGTGTTAAACCTTCCTTTTTTAGAACCATATGCACTAGTTATTGCAGTTTTGGTTGTTATCCTTGAGGTTCTGTTGGGTGTGATGCTCATTGTTGGATATGCCAAAAAATTCACGTTATGGAGTTTACTACTCATGATTGTATTTTTTACTTTTCTAACTTTTTACTCTGCATATTTCAATAAAGTTACAGATTGTGGTTGTTTTGGTGATGCGCTCAAACTTACTCCCTGGGAATCATTTTCTAAGGATGTTGTGCTGCTTATACTAATACTCTTTTTGTATAAAGGAAGTAGGTACATACAGCCTTTTTTCTCAAAAGGGGTGAGGAGTATTTCTGTTTTTATATCCTTGATATTGTGTTTATGGTTAGGACTTCATGTGTTGGAGCATTTACCAGTGATAGATTTTAGAGCCTATAAAGTAGGGACAAACATAACCAAGGGCATGCAAACACCTTCAAATGCACCTAGAGCAGTATATCAATACAACTGGAGCTTTGATGTAAATGGCCAGCAAAAAACAGTTATAAATAGAGGAGAGGATCCCAAAATAGATGGCACATTACTTGGCGTTGAGACAAGTGTACTTCAAAAAGGGTACGAGCCACCTATTCATGATTTTAGTATAGAGCGTGATGGTACAGATTATACCACCCAAATGCTAGAAGAAGAACATCTTTTGGTAGTGATTGCTTACAACCTTAATGTAGCACAAAACGAGGGCTTTATTGCTATTAAAGAGGCTACAGATACCGCCCTTGAAAAAGGGTATACCGTTATTGGCATCTCGGCATCATCTACCCAAGAGACAGAGAAACTTGCAGCCAAATACGATCTCGATTTTAAATTCTATTTCTGTGACATGACTGCCCTAAAAACTATTATTAGAAGTAATCCAAGTATCATCAGGCTCGAAAAAGGAACCATTTTGCAAAAATTACATTTTAATGATGTTGATCAATTAAAACTCAAAGCATTAAAAAGTACTTCTATGGCTACTGATATTCCAGTTACAGCTTTAGATAGTATAAACTAATTAAACGTGATAAAATATACATTTAAAAAAATAGGATATGCAACCCTCACGCTCTTTGGCGTAGTATCTGTGATTTTTATGTTATTTAACATGCTGCCCGATGACCCAGCCAAAATGATGCTTGGTCAAAATCAAAATAAAGAGCAAATAGCTGCGGTTCAAAAAAAGTACGGCCTTGACAAACCTATTTTTACCCAGTATTTGTTATACATCAATGACCTTTCGCCCATATCATACCATAGCAATAAAGCTTCAGATTATACCTTTTTAGCTCCCAAAAAATACAGTGCTCTACATCTGTTTACTGCTGGTGGCGGAAGTGTTGTAGTAAAGTTTCCCTATTTAAGAGAGTCTTTTCAAAAAAGCGGAAAAAAAGTGAGTGCCGTTATTGCGCAAACCTTGCCTAATACTGTTGTGTTGGCTTTAAGTTCTATAGTGATAGCAATGTTGTTAGGGGTGCTTCTGGGGATTGTATCTGTACTTTCTAAAGATCGTTGGCTAGACAAAGCTATTCAACTAATAAGCACTTTAGGGATGAGTGTTCCTTCTTTTTTTAGTGCTATTTTATTTGCTTGGGTATTTGGGTTTGTGCTGCACAGATACACGGGGCTTCAAATGACAGGCAGTTTGTATGAGGTTGATGATTTTGGAAATGGCACCTACATACAATGGAAAAACTTAGTATTACCTGCAATTGTTTTAGGTATTAGACCTCTTGCGGTGGTTAGTCAATTAATGCGCAATTCTTTACTAGAGGTGTTAAACCAAGATTATATTACAACGGCCAAAGCAAAAGGGCTCTCACAAAGAGCAGTAATTGGTAGACATGCTTTAAAAAACTCTTTAAACCCAGTAGTGACAGCTATTTCTGGATGGTTTGCCTCTATGCTTGCGGGTGCTGTTTTTGTTGAGTTTATTTTTGGTTGGAATGGCATAGGTAAAGAAATAGTAGACGCGTTAAATAAAAGTGATCTTCCTGTTATTATGGGAACGGTTATTGTTATTGCTAGTTTGTTTATAGTAATCAATATCTTTGTAGATATTCTATACGGTTGGCTTGACCCAAAAATTAGAGTCTAAAAAACAAAACAATGAAATATATAGCTGTATTCCTTTTTTTATTTTTTTCTAGTTGCTCTAAGGGGCCAGATCTTGTGGAGTTTCCTGACAAGGCACTGGCAGATGTTTTTGTGTCTATAAATGGAGTGCAAACTAGTTTTGAAAGTGTTCTAGAAACCCACAAGGGAGAAACTATTTTTATTGATATATGGGCGGCCTGGTGCAGAGATTGTATAAAGTCTATGCCGCAGTTAAAGAAATTACAAGAAGATTTTCCAAAAACAACTTTTCTTTTTTTATCATTAGATAAAGGTGTTGATAGCTGGAAAAAAGGAATTAAAAAATACAACCTTGTAGGAGAACATTATTTTATGTCATCTGGTTGGAAAGGTCCTTTTGCAAAAGCAATAGATTTGGATTGGATACCAAGGTACATGGTTATTGATACAACAGGTAAAATTTCACTCTACAGAGCGATTGCCATAGATGATTATAGAATAGAAGAGGCTTTAAAATAATAATAAGTTATAATAAACATTAAAACATGAGAAGAAATATAGTAGCAGGAAACTGGAAGATGAATTGTGACATCTCGCAAACCTATCACCTTTTAGACGCTTTAAAAGAACAAGACATCACAGATGATGTATCTGTTATTGTAGCGCCACCATTTACAAATTTGCAAAGTGCAAATCAAGCTCTTTTGGATACAGAGATTTTAGTAGCAGCTCAAAATATGCATCAAGAGGCTACAGGGGCATATACAGGAGAGGTTTCTGCAGCAATGCTCAAGAGTGTTGGCGTTGAGGTTGTTATTTTAGGACATAGTGAACGTCGCGCTATTTTTGGTGAAACCAATGCGCTTCTTGCAGCCAAAGTAAACACTGCTCTAGAAAATGAGATGACTATTATCTTTTGTTTTGGGGAAGAACTCTCTGACAGAAAAGCAGGAAACCATTTTGATGTTGTTAGACAACAATTACAAGAAGGGATTTTCCATATAGAAAAAGAAAACTGGAACAATGTAATTCTTGCCTATGAGCCTGTATGGGCAATAGGAACTGGAGAGACTGCTACCCCAGACCAAGCCCAAGAAATGCATCATTTTATAAGAAATACCTTGTCTGAGGTTTTTGACACAGATGTTTCTCAAGATGTTTCTATACTCTACGGTGGTAGTGTAAAGCCTGGCAATGCTAAAGAGATATTTGGTAAAGAAGATGTTGACGGAGGCCTTATTGGAGGCGCGGCGCTAAATGCTGCAGATTTTACGGCTATTATTAATGCTTTTGAGTAGGTTTTAAAACCATCCAAATTTTACAGTATGTCTATATATATAGAGTATCATTTCACAGTGTCTCCCTTGCAACCAGGTACAGAAATTTTAATTGCTCAGCTTGGTTATGCCGGGTTTGAGAGTTTTGTTGAAGATCAAACAGGTGTTTTGGCGTATATTCAAAAACAGGAGTGCGGCCCGTCTATATTAGAAGATATTCAGGTGTTGGGCTCTCCAGAATTTGAAATAACATTTCAAAGAAAAGAGATTGCACAAATAAATTGGAATGCAGCTTGGGAACAAAATTTTGATCCTATTGTTGTAGATGATACCTGCGCTGTTCGAGCTCCTTTTCATACTCCCTATAACTGCGCTTATGAAATAATCATAGAGCCTAAAATGTCTTTTGGTACAGGACACCATGAAACCACCTTTATGATGCTGCAGCATATTCTTGAAAATGATTTTCAAGGAAAAACTGTTTTGGATATGGGATGTGGAACTGCTGTTCTTGCTATTCTTGCTGAAAAAAGAGGCGCAAAGAACCTAGATGCTATAGATATTGACCCTTGGTGTGTAGAAAATAGCCAGGAAAACATCTCTAGAAATAAGTGTAATTTTATTACTGTTTCTTTAGGGGATGCCACAAAAATACCCAAAGATAAATACCACACTGTAATAGCCAATATTAATAGAAATATACTGCTTAATGATATGGGAGTTTATAAGGAGAGTTTACTTGCTGGGGGTACCTTATTTCTTAGTGGGTTTTACACCCAAGATTTACCTGTTATAAAACAGGCCTGCAGCAAATTAGGTTTTACATTTGTTGGAAACAAAGAGCGTAACAACTGGGTAGGGGCAAAGTTTACTCTTTAAGGATTGATTGTATTATTTGAATTTACTTTTTAATTGTGATAAATACTAAAGAAAAAATACAAGAAGAGTTTGATACACTGGAGCAAGAAGCCATAGAGCACCAAATTATCTTGTTTAACGATGAGGTAAACACCTTTGATCATGTTATTGAGATGCTTATATATGCTTGTGATCATACTCCTGAGCAGGCAGAGCAATGTTCTTTGATTGTTCATTACAAAGGCAAGTGTGGCGTTAAAACAGGTCCTTATAAGGAGCTTGAAAAGCCTTGCAGTATATTACTTGAGGCTGGCCTTAGTGCAGAAATCCAATAACAGGTGTAACTACTCTTGCTACTATTAATTCTGAATTTAGTGCCTTTGTCTTAGATTGTCAAAAGTATGTTTGTTTGCAGTTTGCATGGATGTAGTGCAAGTTTAAAATAAATGCCAAATCACCAATTTTTTATATAAAATACTAGCATTGGTTTATTCTATTTTTCTATATTTGCACCCCGAAACAAATCATTTTATTGTTTCTAAACGGCCTCGTGGCGCAACTGAATAGCGCACTTGATTACGGCTCAAGAGGTTACAAGTTTGAATCTTGTCGAGGTCACTACTATTTACAAGGGAACTGGAGAAATCTAGTTCCCTTTTTTTTATTTTGTGTACATTTACACAAACACCTTACTATGAAAACGATATTATTTTTACTCTCATTTTTATGCTTAACCAGCATTGGCTTTTCACAAAATGATACTATAGCTACTCAATTTACAACTACATATCGTATCATTAAAAACGATGATAGCGAATTAATTGGAAAAATCCTTAGCGAAGATGCACGTGAAATTCTAATATTAACCTCTGACAACAGAGAAGTTTACATACCTCAACACGTTATAAAGAAAATGGAACTTGTGAATAGCTCTGATTTTGACAACCGTGGTACCTTCGTTGGAGAAGACAAATTTGCAACAAGATATTTTTTCACTACTAATGGATTACCTGTTAAAAAAGGGGAACACTACGTGCAATGGAATTTATATGGTCCAGATTTTCAATTTAGTTTGGGCAATAATATTGGCGTTGGTGTAATGACCTCATGGATAGGAATACCAATTATCGGAACAATAAAGAAAAGCTGGGAACTAGGAGAGAACACACAATTTGCTGTAGGTGGCCTACTAGGTACTGGTTCATGGGCAATTCCAGAATTTGGTTTAGCTTTACCTTTTGCTTCATTATCATATGGAAACAGGAGGTCAAACATTGCTTTCTCTGCAGGTTATGGAGCTGTTTGGTCTGATGGTTCTTCTAATGGCGCTGCACTTGTGAGCGTTGCTGGAATGAGAAAATTATCTTCTAAAATTAGTTTGGTCTTTGACTCTATTATTCTTTTAAGCGAGAGCAATGATTTTACTTTGTTTATTCCTGGAATTCGTTGGCATCAATCACAAGGCAGGTCATTTCAAATTGGGTTTTCAGCAGTCCCTACTGGTGGTGAAGTTATTCCTATTCCAATGGTACAGTGGTATAGGTCTCTATAAAAATGACACTCACAGTATAGTTTATTTACTATCATGAAAAAATCATTACCTATTCTTATATTTGTTTTGTTTTTTGCGCTCTCCATCAAAGCCCAAGAATCTACTTTATTTTCAAACACTAACCCTAGTACTGAGATAACAAAAACATCTTTTTTTGAATTTAATTTTGGTGTTGCCCTTGTGTCTTTTGATTCAGCCGGATATATTCCTTTACCAGGTGGCTCTGTACTTTGCGGTACCACATTTATTAATAAAGATAACTTTATTTTTGAGTATGAAGTTGGCTTTGCATTTCCATCCCTTGTTACCGGAAAAATTGGAGTAGGGAAGCGTTTTAATAATACAAGTGTTGTTATTGGAGTAAGACCTTGGCCTACTACTGTGTACTTGCAAACTAGTTTTTCTACTACTAAAGAGAAATCTTGGATCGCTTCTATTGAGGGTAATCCTATTGATTTCGGTTCAATAGGAAATATTAATGTTGGTTACAGATGGAATATTACCTTAAAAAAGGTCAAAATAGAGATAGAGTAACCTTAATGAGGTAGTTTTTTTCTTACTACGCCATACAAAAAAGTTCCTAAAACAGCAGCGAGTATTACAATTCCTATTGGCAAAAAACCAGCTCCTAGCAATGCAAACATTGGTCCTGGACAAGCGCCAGCTAATGCCCAGCCTAATCCAAAAATAATTCCACCAAAGATATAGCGGCTAAACCCTTTTTGTTTGTTAGTGAATGTAATTACTTCACCATAAAAAGATTTTATTTTAAAGTGTTTTATGGTTTGAACCATTATTACTCCAATAACTAGCGCAGAGCCAATAATACCATACATATGAAAAGAGTCAAAGCTGAACATTTCATAGATTCTAAACCAAGTAGCAGCCTCAGATTTAAACATAGTAATTCCAAAAAGGATACCGATAAATAGATATATAAGTGTTCTCATTTTTTAAAATATCATTGGGAAAATTAGGTGAACCATCAGTAGTCCTCCTATAAAAAATCCAATCACTGCCATTAATGATGGTAGCTGTAAATTACTTAAGCCAGATATGGCATGTCCAGAGGTGCATCCCCCTGCATACCTGGCTCCAAATCCTACTAGTAAACCTCCAATACCTAGAAGTATCACTTGTTTTACATTTAAAAAAGCACCAGTCGAGTTTGTAATGACAAATAATTCTTTGGGTAGATATGCATTACCTGCACTTGCAATGCCAAGTGTGTTTAACTTTGAAATAGTTTTAGCATCGATGGCAACTGCTAACTCTGAAGTCAAAAAATTAGCACCAATATATCCTCCAATTATTGTTCCTGTAGCTACAATTAAATTCCATTTCTGTGCTTTCCAGTCAAATTTAAAAAAATCTGTTTTTTTATCTGCTCCACACATAGTGCAAAGGGTTCTTAAATTTGAAGACATTCCAAAAGTCTTGTCTACCATGATAAGCAAGAACATAATAAGAGCTACCATTGGGCCAGCAATATACCATGGCCATGGGTCGTATATCCAATTCATTTTTATTAAGCTATGTTGTAATTAGTGTTTTATTGATCCCTCCACTTCATATACCCGCCTTTTAGGTCGTATATTTTTTCAAAACCTAGACCTGCTAATTGTTTGGCAGCTCTACTGCTTCTATTTCCAGAGCGGCAATAGAGATATAGAGGCTTTTTTTTGTCAAGTTTTGAAAAAGCTGCCTTAAAGCCATTTTGATTAAAAAAATCAATATTTATTGCTTTATCTATATGGCCGCTACTATATTCATTAGGTGTTCTTAGATCTATAAGTTGCACATTGTGTTGTGTAACAGTTTCTTTAAGTTCATGCGTATCTATAAGAAATACAGATTCGTTTTTTTCGCTACCAAATAGAAAAGAGAATAAAGCCATGTTTTAGATTTTATGATTTGTTTTAAATTATAATGTCGATGGGCATACAAATTCTGAAATTTTATTGCCACACTGTTTTAAAGCAGTGAATCCTCCCTCTATGTTTATTAAATTATGAATACCTCGATTTTTTAATATAGATGCTGCAATCATACTTCTATATCCTCCAGCACAGTGAAGGTAAAAAGTGTTGTTTTCTGGAAAGTCATTTAAATGTTCATTTATATTACCAAGAGGGGTATTTATTGCATTCTCTAGGTGTTCACTCATAAACTCATTCTGTTTCCTAACATCAAACACGGGGGATGGGTTTTCTTTTTGCTCTTGCCTGTATGTTTCTGCTGTTATAGAGGTAACAGTATCATACTCTCTGGCTGTCTTTTTCCATGCGTCAAAACCTCCTTTTAGATACCCTAGTGTATTATCAAAACCAACCCTAGATAGCCTTGTTACAGCCTCTAGTTCTTGGCCAGATTCTGTTATTAATAAAAGTGGTTGTTTGATATCTGCAATTAAAGCCCCAACCCATGGCGCAAAACCTCCATCTAGACCTATAAAAATAGCCCTTGGTATATGGCCTTTTGCAAACGCATCTTGGTGTCTTACATCAAGTATGATTGCCCCAGTTTGATTTGCGATGGCTTCAAAGGCCTCTGGAGATAACTCTTTGGTACCGCGTTTTAGCACCTCACTACTATCTTCATAGCCATGCTTATTCATAGATACGTTTAAGGGGAAATATTGGGGTGGTGGTAAAAGCCCTTGTGTAACCTCTTCAATAAATTCTTGTTTAGTCATGGTAGCTCTTAAGGCATAGTTCATCTTTTTTTGATTGCCTAAAGTGTCAACGGTTTGCTTCATCATATTTTTTCCACAAGCAGAACCTGCTCCATGGGCAGGATATACGATGACTGAATCTGGCAATGGCATTATTTTTTCTCGTAAGCTGTCAAATAAAAATCCAGCCAAATCTTTTTCTGTTAATACGCCCATTTTTTGAGCTAAATCTGGTCTTCCTACATCTCCTAAAAACAAAGTGTCTCCACTAAAAATAGCATGATCTTGACCATTTTCATCCCTTAATAGATACGTGGTGCTCTCCATGGTATGTCCTGGGGTATGTATGGCAATTATAGTTATATTCCCTACCTTAAATTCTTGACCATCTTGAGCAATTAAAGCATCAAATGTTGGAGTAGCGTTAGGTCCAAAAACTATAGGAGCCCCTGTCTTTTTGGCTAAGGTTACATGTCCACTCACAAAATCTGCATGGAAATGTGTCTCAAAAATGTATTTTATCTTTGCTTTATCTAATTGGGCTCTCTCCAAATAGAAATGAACTTCCCTTAGTGGATCTATTATGGCTACTTCTCCATTACTCTCAATGTAATAGGCTCCTTGAGATAAACATCCAGTATAAATTTGTTCAATGGTCATACAGTATTATTTTACTTTATGTTGTAAAATTAATAAGAACTAAAACCTCTCGCAGTAACTTAGGTTACACAAGAACATATTTCGCAAAAAAAAAGACCCTCTAAATGAGGGCCTCTTTAAAATCGTTGTTTGATCGTTTTATTGTTTTACAAAAAACTCCATGTAGAATATAAAAATGGCCATTATAAATATGAAATATCCAAAACCTTTTTTAAGTTTACTACCATCAATAAAATTACCTAGGTAGCTCCCTATGAAAATGCCAATTAAAGAAATTCCAGTAAATATAGAGAGGAAGCTCCAGTCTATATCCATGGTTAGTGCATCTCCAAGAAAAAATCCAAGTAAGGATTTAAAAGCAATAATAATTAAAGACGTACCAATGGCTACTTTCATGTCTATGTTGGCTAAAATCACGAGCGCAGGAATGATTAGAAATCCTCCACCTGCACCAATAATTCCTGTAACCCCACCTACTAGTAAACCTTCAATTAAAATTAAGGCGTATCTGTAATTAACAGTACTATTTTCTTTCTGCTTTTTTTCTTTACGTTTTTTTAGCATAGAAAAAGCAGCAGGAATCATCAATAAGGCAAATAGGCCAAACATGCCCATTCTTCTTGTAAACTCAAACGCATCAATAGTAAAAATAACATCCGGTAGAGCTGGAACTACATAGTGTCTCACCAGGGTAACCCCTACAATGGCAGGAGTTCCAAAAACAAGGGCTGTTTTCCAATCTACATATCCTTTTAAGTGTTGTTTAACCCCTCCAACCAAAGCACTAGCTCCAACAATAAATAAAGAATATGCCGTAGCCACTTTCTCGTTTACAGAAAACAAATAAGCCAACACAGGTACTGCCAAGATAGACCCACCTCCACCAATTAATCCAAGAGTGATGCCTATTAGTAGCGCACTTAGATATCCAAAAATTTCTACTAATTCCATTTGTTGTATTTTTTCTATGCAAAAGTAGGGCTACTTTTTTTATCTAGAGGTAACTTAAGTTACATTGCTATTCTAATGCAATGATTTGTATGTAATTTCTATGAAGTTTGATTTTTCCAAAATTCTCTAATTTTTTTAAAAGTCTAGAGATTACAACCCTTGAGCTATGCAGGTCATAGGCTATTTCTTGGTGTGTGTTTTCTATAACCTTGGATTGGGTTATTCTGGCTTTCTCTTTTAGATAGTTAAGTAATCTTTGGTCCATATTATCAAAAGCAATACTATCTATGGCATAAAGCATTTCATTTAAACGATTATGATAACTCTCAAAAACAAAATTTCTCCAAGATGTGTAGGTTGCAGTCCACTGTTCCATTTTTTGAACAGGCACCATAATAAGTTTAGCATCAGTTTCTACTACCGCTCTAATTTCACTTTTTGTTTGTCCCATACAACAGGTCATTGTCATGGAGCATGTATCTCCTTTTTCAAGATAATATAACAATAGCTCATCTCCATTTGTGTCTTCTCGTAAAATCTTTATGACTCCAGATACAAGCAGAGGTATTGCTTTAATATAAGCGCCTATTTCCATCATTTTAAAACCAGCAGGAACTTCCTTAAAAGTTCCTACTTGCACTATTTCATTAATTAATGCATCTTCAAAAAGATCATTATAACTTTTTTTTAATTCCTCAATCATTACTATTGAATTATTGCTTAGTATTTGATATTGTATTTTTTTTAGCTTGTATTACCTACTATAAATATATATAAATAAAATGGCACAAGTCGTTGAGAGTTGGTAAGAATCAATTATTTTTGTAATTGATTAACACATTAAATAGTATAAAATGGGAGTAGGTGGACTTGTAATTGGAACTGCAGCAGTATGTTTGGTTTTAGCTATTATAGCTATGGTGAGCGAGAGCTTCAAGTAACAGTTTCTCCATACATTTTTTGTATTTCGGCTTACTTTGGTAAGCCTTTATTGGTTTTACTCAGTACATATGATACAACTACAAGATTATATACGTGACATTAAAGATTTTCCAAAACCTGGAATTGTATTTAAGGATATTACACCTTTGTTGTTAAGTTCTCAGGCCTCTAAGGCTTGTTTAGAGCAGTTACTGGACCTTGTTGGCGATCAAAAAATTGACAAAGTGGTTGGTGTTGAAGCCCGTGGTTTTTTCTTCGGAAATACGCTAGCACAATCATTAAACGCAGGATTTGTACCTGTGCGCAAACCGGGCAAGTTACCTCATACAACTATTTCTCAAACCTATGATCTTGAATATGGCACAGACACCCTGCAGATGCATAAAGATGCCATTGCTGTTGGAGATCGGGTGTTGATTCATGATGATATACTAGCCACAGGAGGCACTGCAAGGGCTGTGTGTGATATGGTAGAAAATCTAGGAGGAGTTATTGTGCAGTGTAACTTTTTAATTGAGTTAGATTTTTTACAAGGAGCCCAAAAAATACAACAATACCCTGTTAGTTCTTTACTTCAATATTAATCTAAGGCATTTTTTGTAACCCATAATCTATAACCAAAAAGGGCTAGTTGCATTTTTGATGCTTTTGCTAAATCAAGCCTTTGTTTTGTAAAACTTGGAAGTATCGCTTTGTTTATTTTGGCTAGTGTTTTAAATAGTAACTTTTTCACGGTGTAAACATACAAAATAAAAAAAAGCTTACATATCTCTTTTCATCACTTTGTAGCCTATATTTTAAGATAAATAAACACCGTTTATTTATCTTCGCAGTATATATTATTTATATGAGCATACTGTTTATTTTTCTTGGCCTAGGCTTACTTGTTGTTGGTGGAGACTTTTTGGTTAGAGCAGCCGTAGGTTTGTCTTTAAAACTAAAGCTCTCTAAGATGATCATAGGGTTAACTGTGGTCTCTTTTGCGACTTCTGCCCCAGAATTACTAGTAAGTGTTCAAGCCGCCATAGATGGCTTTAGCGACATTTCTTTAGGAAATGTGATTGGGTCTAATATTGCTAATATTGGTTTAGTATTAGGGGTTACAGCAATTATAACTCCTCTTTCTATAGATAAATATTTCTACAAGTTTAACTGGCCGGTACTCATGTTACTCTCCCTTGGCCTTTACTTTATTTTGCAAAGTGGTAATGAAATTTCTAGCCTAGAAGGTGTTGCTTTGGTGGCTATATTAATTATTTATTTGGTGCTGCTGATTAGTAGAGTAAATAATAACCCTGATAGTAATGCTTCTCAACAGGTTGATGGACAGTTGGCGGTAGTCTCTAATTTTAAAATTATAGTATGGTTGCTAATTGGCGCTATTGCTCTTTATTTTGGTAGTTTGTGGCTAGTAGATGGTGCTGTAGTTTTAGCTAGCACTTTGGGAGTTAGCGAACGTGTCATATCCATTACCATGATAGCTGTAGGGACAAGCCTTCCAGAACTTGCTGCCTCTGTGATTGCAGCTTTAAAAAAGGAGAAAGCCTTGTCACTGGGAAATCTAATTGGTTCTAATATATTTAATATAGCTTCTGTTTTGGGGATTACTGCTATTATAAAGCCTATTGCTGTAAAAAGTCAAGAACTCTTCACTAATGATTTGTGGTGGATGTTAGGATTTGCCGGAGTGTTAATACCCTTAGCATTTTTGCCAAATAAGTTTGAAATTGGCCGTATTAAAGGCCTTGTTTTACTTGCTTGTTATTGCCTATTTATTAGTTTGGCAGTATTGGGCTAGACAGATTTTGTCTAATTGCAATTATTTAATCTTAATATCACTCTCTACAAGACCATCACGCAATCTAATAACCCTGTGGGCATGCTGTGCAACCTCCTCTTCATGAGTTACTAGTATAACAGTGTTTCCTTGAGCATGAATGGCATCAAAGAGCGCCATGATTTCCAGTGATGTTTTTGAATCTAAATTACCTGTTGGCTCATCGGCCAAAATAATAGAGGGCTTGTTTACAAGTGCTCTACCTACGGCAACCCTTTGTCTTTGTCCACCAGAGAGTTGGTTGGGTCTGTGGTCCATTCTATCTGCTAGGCCAACATCTGTTAATACTTCTTGTGCACGTTTTGTTCTTTGTGTTTTTGTAGCTCCTGCATACACCATAGGAAGTGCTACATTATCTAGGGCTGTAGTTCTTGGTAACAAGTTAAAGGTTTGAAATACAAAGCCTATTTCTTTATTTCGTATCTCTGCCAACTCATCATCACTCATGTTGCTTACATCTTGCCCACTCAAAAGGTAAGACCCTGCCGTTGGTGTGTCTAGGCATCCAAGCAAATTCATTAAGGTTGATTTCCCAGAGCCTGAAGGTCCCATAAGGGCAACATACTCACCTTTTTTAATTTGAAGATCGATACCTTTTAATACTTTAACAATTTCTTGTCCTAAAGGAAAATCTCTACGTATTGCTTTGATGTCTATAACTAAACTCATATATCTTGTTACTTATGCTATAAATATAGCTGAATTTTTTAATAATTACGGGCACTGCCAGTTGTCGTGTTAACTTTCAATAACAACTATTTTTAATGGTGTTAATATCACCCATAAGTCGTAGGATAGCCAACAATGTTACAGCCGCAGTGTGAAATGTTGTTTTTCTTGCCCTTTTTTTAAAAAAATAAGCCCGCAGTAAAACCCGTCAATACTCACTGTTACATCTTGGGAGGCTATCATGTGTTGCCATACTTTAGTGTTAGCAGTATTTGTATAGATGCCTTCAAAAATAAACACGCAGTTCTTTTGAGCACTTCGGAGCATTTTTTCAAATAAAGTTACTACGTTTATGTTGCTATTTGTGGAGTCTACATATACCAAATCAAAGTGTTTGTTTACTGTTTGGGTTTCCAAAAAATCTTCCACAACCGTGACACTGCTATTTGGTCTTGCAAAAGAGAGGAGCGAAGCTGTGTTTTTTGAATTGCCTACTACTAAAATCTCATTAGATTTAAAATAAGAAGCTATTTTATAGGGTATTATTTGCTTTTTTTTAGAAATCAAGTGTTTTTTTGTGTCCTTGTGCTGTTTATTGTAGATACACTTTGTAAGTAGCGAGTATACAAAAGGAGAGTGCACACCATGCTCATTGGTTGACTTAAGTATAAATTTAATATATGATTTTAAAGTATACAGCACGCTTGAGTGAGTTTATTGTTCCATTTTTTCAGAGAGCTCGAACCAACGCATTTCTTTTTCAGACAAACCATCAATGATGTCCTGCAATGTTTTAGATTGCTTATTGATTTGCTCCTGGTCCCAATTTTCTGTGGCAAATTTTTCTTGTAAAGAGTCGCGATCCCTTTCCAGTTTTGCAATGTCCCTCTCTAGGCGGTTATATTCTTTTTGTTCTTGATACCCTAGTTTGGTTTTTGTGGTAGCTGTTTTCCAATTTTTCTTTTCTGTTTTTGGCGATGCTGCATCTCTTTTTTCTGAAATTTTACTATCCTCATATGTTCTATAATCACTATAGTTACCCGGGAAATCTAGTATTTCACCACCTCCCTGAAACACAAAAAGATGATCTACGATCTTGTCCATAAAATAACGATCATGACTTACCACAATAAGACATCCAGGAAAATCTAGTAAAAAACTCTCCAATACGTTAAGTGTTACAATATCTAAATCATTGGTAGGCTCATCCAAAATAAGAAAATTTGGATTTTGAATAAGCACCGTACACAGGTACAGTCTTTTTCTTTCACCACCACTTAGTTTATCTACAAAGTCATACTGTTTTTTTCTATCAAACAAAAAACGCTCCAATAAACCTTGTGCGCTAATTTGGCGTCCTTTTTTTAATGGGATGTAATCTCCAAACTCTCTAATAACATCAATTACTTTTTGTCCTTCTTTAATATTGATTCCTCTTTGGGTATAGTATCCAAATTTTACAGTATCGCCAATAACAACTTTTCCAGAATCTGGCTGTAGTGAGCCCGTTAGTATGTTTAGAAAAGTAGATTTTCCAGTACCATTTTTTCCTATGATTCCAATACGTTCTGCTCTTAGAAAATTATATTCGAAACCATTAAAAAGGGTGTTATTATCATAGGTTTTAGCTATTTTATGTAACTCAACTACCTTGGTGCCAAGTCTCTCCATGTTAAGTTCTAACTCTACCTGGTGGTCGTTACGTCTTTTATGGGCTTTGTCCTTGATTTCACTAAAGTCATCAATTCTAGATTTACTTTTAGTGGTTCTTGCCTTTGGTTGGCGGCGCATCCAATCCAGCTCTTTTTTATATAATTGTTTTGCTTTGCCTGTTTCTGTAGTTTCAGCCTCTATTCTAGCGTCTCTTTTCTCAAGGTAATAGCTGTAGTTTCCTTTATAACTGTAAAGGTTACCTTGGTCTAATTCTACAATTTCATTGCACACACGTTCCAAAAAATACCTGTCATGGGTAACCATAAAAAGGGTGAAATTTTCTTTTGCAAACAAAGCCTCAAGCCACTCAATCATTTCCAGATCAAGGTGGTTTGTGGGCTCATCCATTACTAGTAAATCTGGTTTTGTAAGAAGAGCATTGGCAAGAGCAAGTCTCTTTTTTTGCCCTCCACTTAAATCACCTACTTTTTTGTTAAGATTTTCTAATTTTAATTTAAATAGTATTTGCTTGTATCTTGTTTCAAAATCCCAGGCATCATGTGCATCCATAGCATCAAAAGCTGCTTGGTAATTTTCTGTTTGCTCTGGATGTAGAATTGCTTTTTCGTAGGATTTAATAACCTCCAATACTGGGTTATCGCTAGCTAAAATAGTCTGCTCAATGGTAAGGCTTTTGTTTAGGTTTGGTTCTTGAGATAGAAAAGCAACGGTTAGATTTTTTCTATACACCACAGCGCCCTTATCTGGAGTGTCTATCCCAGAAAGGATATTTAAAAGAGACGTTTTACCGGTTCCGTTTTTGGCGACAAACCCAATTTTTTGTCCTTGATTGATACCAAAGGAGATATCTTCAAATAAGATACGTTCACCATAAGATTTTGCAACATGTTCAACAGAGAGGTAATTCACAGTTTGATTTTTATGCAAATTAAGGTGTTTTTGCTTACTTAAATTGTAATATACTTTATAATTATCAGCAAATTCTACAATTATAGATACGTCTATTCAAAGGCAGTATAAGGCGTGTTTTAGCTATCTTTTTAAATACCTAACTAAATACACATACCTTATAAAAAGTGCTATTACAAGGGGTAGTAGCGCAGGAGCAAAAACTTGAACACCAGTAAGCCAATGCACTACTTGTAGTGTTAAAAGAATAATTAAAAAAGACACATAACTTTTTATCCATTTTTTTGGAACTTTTTTACTCACTAGGGTACAAAAAATAAGATTTAAAGGAAATGCCCAAAGTATATTATAATTAGTAACCGTTGCAGTATGATCTGTTGCTGTCCACAATACAAGAAGTAATACTCCTATAATACCGGTTATCAAAAATAGAATACCATCTAACCATCTGCTGCGTTTTTGTTGTTTACTATCCTTAAGGGTTTTATATACAATACCTATGGCTAGTATTAAAAAAACAAAAAATGGACTTAGTAAAAAAGAAGCGAGTCCATCAGATTTAGCAATATATTTTGGATCATTAACAGTGATCTGCTCATCTATTAAAGCTGTTGTCTTGTTGTTTCTGGTAATGGTTGCTGACTTTAAACTCTCAAACACATAATCTGGCAAAAATTGATGCTCCCAAGGGCTTGCAGTTCTATCTATAACAGCGCCTAGGGCAATATCAATACCTAGACTACCCCAAGAGTTCCAGTGGAGTCTTTGTTGTATAAGCTCTCTAAAACTATACAAAGAAGGAGCGTACTGTTTTTCTTGGTAGGAGAGTTTGCTGCCTAAATTTAATGCAATTACATCGCGTATTCTTGTAGCGCAGTTATCAAAGAAAAAATCGTACTGGTATTCTCTGTTACTGGGTTGAGCATTGTCTAATAAGTACTCAAAAATCGCTATTTTTTCTCCATAGGTAATATCAAGCTTTTGCTGCTTTATCCATCGTTTCTCAGCGATATAATTTCTCAGAAAATCATCATAAGTACTTACAGATAATGCGTAAGGAAGCTTTCCTTGACCAAACTTGATATAAAAATTTGGTGTGTTGAAATCAAAGGTTCCATAATTAAATGCTAAATCTTTGCCGCCACTGGGGTCAGAAACTCTAATGGCATTGTGTCCAAATGAATCATATAACTGTTTTCCCGGACCAATGGTGATGATGCTTATTTCTGCATCTTTTGCAAGCGTGTTTATTTGAGTAAGAGCTACAAAGTAACTCAGTAAGAAAATCAAAGTAAGGAAGGGTTTGTGCACGCGAGGGTTGTATTTCAAAAAATTAATCCTTAAAGATACTTAAATCTAATTTTATTGAAAATACATTACTGTACAAAGCTGCACTTTGGTCTCCAATATCTGTTAAAGCATAATCAATTTGTATCCCTTGATATGCAAACCCAACTCCAATGTTTGGCTGAAACCCCATGCCTTGAGCACCATCTAGCTGTTGTATGGTTTGGAAATTACCTACACCACCACGTAAATAAATCATGTCTATATATCCAAATTCAAAACCAAAGGAGGGAGTAATACTCAGTGAAGCTGATGAAATAAGATCATTTGTTTGGGCAAAACGCATGTTAAGATCCATCTCTGTTACCAATGTAAAATCATGTCGGTATACAAATTTGCGTGCAGCGCCAATCTGTAATTTTGGGAGGGTAATTTCAGTAGTTTCTGGTAATTCTTGATTTTGTCCAGCTACGGCTCCTTGAATTTCAGAAAACTTTTCCTCATTGATAGACCAGGTATTAAAACTAGTAGTGATGTCTCTAGCCATCACTCCAAACTGCCATTTTTTTCTATTAAATTGTATTCCGGCATCTAGGCCAAACCCCCAAGAGGAGGCAAAATCTCCAATAATACGGCGTATCACCTTGGCGTTTATCCCTATATTGAGACCGTCTAGAGGTAGTCTTTTTGCATAACTTACTGTAAAGGCATAATCTGCAGTCGAGAACAGACTGATACGGTCATAGTTGATTTGTCCTTGGCTATCAATAAGTTGTGTGGTGTTTAGAATATCATCTACACCAAAGCGTATCATCGATACTGCCACAGCGCTTTGATTGTCAAGCGGCATTGCAAAACCAGCGTAATCATAATTAGCAATATTGGCAAAATAAGAAGCATGCATGAGAGATAGCTCACTGCTTTCTAGGTTTACTAAACCTGCCGGATTCCAGTAACTAGCATTTACATCATTTGTAGAGGCAACAACTGCATTGGCCATCCCAAAGGAACCAGCATCTACACCAATGTTTAAAAACTCATTAGAGTATTTAACAACTGTTTGCGCAGAAAGTAAAGTAGATACCAGTAGTATCCCAAAAAACAATGTTTTTTTCAATGTATTTTTTTTATGCAACAATGATTTTTTCTTTACCTTAATAAACTCGTATTTTAGTAACATATTGTACCTATAGGGAGCTAGAGCAAAATAGTTTACTATTTTTACAAAAGTACCATGTAAATTTACATTCAAGAAACTATTTTAGTAGTATTGAATTTTTCTTTAGGTGTCTTTGTTAGAAAGCTGCCAATAGATCATAAAAAAATTATAGTATAACAAGACAAGAAGTGTTTTGTTTTGTAGACTAAAAGTACTTTAATACCTTTTATAAATGATTAAACAAATACCAAACATCATCACCTCTTTAAATCTACTTTGTGGCTGTGTAGCGATAATGTTTGCCGTCTCAGGAGATTTAGTTTCGGCATCCTTTTTTGCTTTTGCTGGCATCTTTTTAGATTTTTTTGATGGTCTTGCAGCAAGAGTACTCAATGCACAAAGCCAAGTGGGCCTGCAGCTTGATAGCCTAGCAGATGTTGTAACTAGTGGCGTGCTTCCTGGTATTGTTATGGTGCAATTACTTAGTGAGGCTCTCACAGGAACTAGTTTAGATATTGGCACCATATTTAGTGATACGGCAAACAGTACCTCTATAGAAAGCTACTTGCCATTTATAGGCCTTCTTATTGCGGTGGCTTCTGGGTATAGGTTGGCAAAATTTAATGTAGATACAAGGCAAACAACAAGCTTTATTGGTTTGCCAGTTCCAGCAAATACGCTTTTAATTTTAAGTTTACCTTTAATTATAAGTTTTCAAGCAGGTCAACAAATTACTGAGGTTATACTAACACCCTGGTTCTTGATTATAATCACTCTTGTGAGTTGTGTGCTTTTAAATGCTGAGATACCTCTTTTTGGGCTAAAGTTTAAAACCTGGAATTTTAAAGACAATGCAGTACGCTATCTGTTTTTGATAGCTAGTATCTTGCTTTTGGTAGTGCTTAAATTTATAGCAATACCAATAATTATCTTTTTATATATTTTGGTTTCTCTTTTTTGGAAGCCCTTAGACTAGGCTTTTGAAGTTGGTAGCCTAGAATTACTATTGAAAATTTAATTTCTTTTTACGTAGCTCAAAGTTTTGACCTAGGTATACTTTACGTACCATTTCATCTGCAGCAAGTTCCTGGGGAACGCCATGCTTTAAAATACTTCCCTCAAACATTAAATAGGTGCGATCTGTAATGGCAAGCGTTTCTTGAACGTTATGATCTGTAATTAAAATACCTATATTTTTATCTTTAAGTTGCGCTATAATACGTTGTATGTCTTCAACGGCAACTGGGTCAACTCCTGCAAAAGGTTCATCAAGTAAAATAAAATTTGGGTCTGTAGCTAATGCTCTAGCAATTTCTGTACGCCTGCGTTCTCCACCACTGAGTAAATCTCCACGACTTTTACGAATGTGTCCTAGACTAAACTCTTCAATGAGAGATTCCATTTTCATGAGCTGCTCTTTTTTAGAGAGTTTAGTGAGTTGTAAAACACTCAATATATTGTCTTCAATGCTTAGTTTTCTGAAAACAGATGCTTCCTGAGCTAAATAGCCAATACCGTTTTGAGCACGTTTATACATTGGGTATTTGGTAATTTCTGTACCATCCAGGTAGATGTTCCCCCCATTGGGCTTAATAAGGCCTACAATCATATAAAATGAAGTTGTTTTCCCGGCGCCATTAGGGCCTAATAAACCAACAATTTCGCCTTGATTTACTTCTACAGTAATACCTTTTACAACCTTTCGGCCTTTGTACTGCTTCATTAAATTTTCAGCTTTTAACTTCATACGGTGTTTATTAAATAAGAAATTTTATGAATTACAAATGTATTTGTTTTTTTAATGATAGTCTAGGGTGTTTAACACTGCCTTAGATTTTGGCTTTTTTTCTTCTTTTAGCCTGCCTAGCTAATACTTTTTTTGATATGATAATACTCAGTTCATACAATATAATGATAGGGAAGGCCACAATTACTTGGCTAGCTATGTCTGGAGGTGTAATTACCGCAGATAAAACCAGTACAATAACCAGTGCAAATTTTCTGTATTTTCTTAAATATTCTGGGGTAACGATTCCTATTTTAGTCAAGAAAAATATTAAAATTGGCAACTCGAAAATAAGGCCACTAGCCAGCACAGAGGTACGAACCAGGCTTGTATAACTGCTAAGATCAAAATCATTAAAAACCTGTTCGCTTACTTGATAGCTTCCCAGAAAATTTATAGACAGTGGTGTTACCACATAGTATCCAAAAAGTACTCCAGTGAAAAATAGTAATGAGGCTATGATAATAAACCCGCGGGAGTTTCTGCGTTCGTTTATATGCAAACCAGGGCTTATAAAGCGCCAAAACTCATATAAAATATATGGAAAAGCTACTACAAAACCAAGTGTGATAGAGGTCCAAATATGTGCAGAAAATTGCCCTGCAACTGTTCTAGACTGTATCCTAAAAGATTCTTCTTTAAAACAGAAGCTGTCCTGTATGCCAATCATATTTGAGAATTTACAAAGTAATCTGTAAGTAGGAAATTCTTGACTCTTTGGACCTAGAAGTAATACATCAAACACGAAATGTTTTGCCAAAAATGCTGCCAAGGCAAGCCCTAATACAGCAATACTTATACGAATTAAATGCCATCTTAATTCTTCCAGATGGCTTATAAAAGACATTTCTTTTCCTTGGGTAGGTGTGCCTATTTGTTTTGTCATTGGGTGTATGTTTTCAATACTTGGTATTAAATAATTCCTTCTTTTGTTAAGTCATGGATATGAACAACACCACTATATACTCCATTTTCTTGGGCTAGAATTTGTGTAATACCATTTGTTTCCATTACTTCCATTGCGGCTACAGCCATTGCGTTGTTGTCTATAGTTTTAGGGTTTTTACTCATAATGTCTTTTGCTGTAAGACCCTTGAAGCTGTCATTAGTGCTCATCATTCTACGCAAATCACCATCTGTAATAATACCCACAATAGCACTACCATCTATAACGGCAGTTACACCCAGCATATTTTTTGATATTTCCATGATAACATCTTTAATGTTTGTATCTGGAGTTACTTGAGGTTTTTTATTTTGTTGTGTAAGGTTGCTAACGCGCAGGTAAAGTTGTTTTCCAAGAGATCCTCCAGGATGAAATTTAGCAAAATCACTACTTGAAAAACCCCTAAGGTCTAAAAGTGACATTGCTAAGGCATCCCCCATAACAAGTTGAGCTGTTGTACTTGAGGTAGGTGCCAGATTGTTAGGGCAGGCTTCTTTTTCTACATAGGCATTTAAAACGTAGTCTGCCTCTTGACCAAGAAAACTGTCTTTGTTTGACGTGATGGCAATTAATTTATTTCCTATGGCCTTTATTAGGGGCACTAATACTTTTATTTCTGGGGTATTTCCACTTTTTGAAATACAAATCACACTGTCATTTTCTTGTATGGTTCCAAGGTCTCCATGAATGGCATCTGCAGCATGCATAAATATAGAAGGGGTACCTGTAGAGTTTAGCGTTGCTACAATTTTAGTCGCAATATTTGCGCTTTTTCCTATACCAGTAATAATCACACGACCATTGCTTTGGTATATATAACGAACTGCTTCTGCAAATTCATGATTTACCAGTGAAACTAAATTTAAGATTGCCTTGCTTTCTGTTTCAATGGTTTGTTTTGCTACTGAAATAATTTTGTCGTTGTTCACAATTTTACGCTTTTTAAAGTTTGTCACTGTGTAAGAAATCACTATATTTAATATAACAAACTAAATATAGTAAGTCTCGTGGTAATAAATGTATTTTTGATACTACAAATACTATTTATAGCCTACAAAACTACGATTGTTCCTAAGTAAAAACAATTATTTTGTAGTAAGACTCAAATAATAAAAACAATTAAGTCTCGTGAGTGACACTGAATTATACGCTGCACTAAAACATTTTTTTGGATTTTCTAAGTTCAAAGGCCTCCAGGAACCTGTAGTTAAGAGTATTTTAGATAAAAACAACACCTTTGTTATTATGCCCACAGGTGGTGGTAAATCTTTATGCTATCAACTGCCTGCCTTGATGCAGGAGGGAACAGCTATTGTTGTGTCTCCATTGATTGCACTTATGAAAAATCAAGTAGATGCCCTACGGGCTTTATCCTCAGAAGAGGGTATTGCTCATGTATTAAACTCTTCGCTTAACAAAACAGAGGTAAAACAAGTAAAACAAGATATTAGCGATGGGATTACAAAATTACTTTATGTTGCACCAGAGTCATTAACCAAGGATGAGTATGTAGATTTTCTTCAACAAGAAAAAGTCTCATTTGTTGCTATAGATGAGGCGCATTGTATCAGTGAGTGGGGGCATGACTTTAGACCAGAATACAGAAACCTAAGAACAATCATAAAAAGAATTGGGGATAATATCCCAATTATTGGCCTTACAGCTACTGCTACACCCAAGGTGCAGGAAGACATTCTTAAAAATCTAGCAATGAGTGATGCTAATACTTTTAAGGCTTCTTTTAACAGGCCTAATCTGTATTATGAAATACGCCCAAAAACCAAAAATGTAGACGCAGATGTCATTCGCTTTGTAAAGCAAAATGAAGGAAAGAGTGGTATCGTTTATTGCCTTTCTAGAAAGCGTGTTGAGGAGTTGGCTCAAATATTACAAGTAAATGGTGTCAAGGCAGTGCCATACCATGCTGGTTTGGATGCAAAAACTCGTGTAAAGCATCAAGACATGTTTTTAATGGAGGATGCAGATGTTGTTGTCGCAACGATTGCATTTGGAATGGGTATAGATAAGCCTGATGTTCGTTTTGTAATACACAACGACATCCCTAAAAGTATAGAGAGTTATTATCAAGAAACCGGGCGTGCTGGCCGAGATGGAGGAGAGGGCCACTGCTTAGCCTATTACAGTTATAAAGATATCGAGAAGCTTGAAAAATTCATGAGTGGTAAGCCTGTCGCAGAACAAGAGATAGGCCATGCACTGCTGCAAGAAGTTGTTGCTTTTGCAGAAACATCTATGTCTAGAAGAAAGTTTATTTTGCACTATTTTGGAGAAGAGTTTGACACCGATACTGGTGAAGGAGGGCAGATGGATGATAATATGCGCAATCCAAAAACAAAACAAGAAGCGCAAAAACAGGCCCAAAAACTATTGCGTGTCATAAGTGAAACCAACGAGCAGTACAAAAGCAAGGACGTAGTAAATGTTATTATAGGAAACGCCAATGCGCTTATAAAATCTCACAGAACAGATAAACAAACTTTTTTTGGTATCGGGGTTGCTTATGAGGATCATTACTGGATGGCCCTATTGCGCCAGCTACTTGTTGCAAAATATATAAGAAAAGATATTGAAACCTACGGGGTTATCAAGCTAACCCAAAAAGGTGTTGATTTTATAGAAACCCCAACATCATTTATGATGACTGAAGACCATTCCTTCAAACAGGCCAATGATGATATTGTTGTTGCCAATAAAGGTGTTGGTTTAGTTGCTGATACAGCTCTTTTTAAATTGCTTAAGGCAGAACTTAAGGCCACAGCAGATAGGTTAAGTTTGCCACCTTATGTTATTTTTCAAGAGCCTTCTTTAGAGGATATGGCTTTAAAATATCCTATAACCATTGAGGAGCTATCAAATGTTCATGGAGTAGGAGAGGGTAAGGCAAACAAATATGGAAAGAACTTTGTTGCTCTTATCAAAAAATATGTAGATGAAAATGAGATAGAGCGCCCAGATGATCTGGTGGTTAAATCTACAGGTAGTAACAGTGCCAATAAATTATACATAATCCAAAATGTAGACAGAAAATTACCCCTTACCGATATTGCAGATTCTAAAGGGCTCCCTATGGAGGAGCTCATCAAGCAAATGGAGGCTATTGTGTATAGCGGCACAAAGTTAGATATTAGTTATTGGGTGGATGAAATGTTGGATGAAGACCAGCAAGAAGAAATTCATGAATATTTTTTAGAATCTGAGACAGACAAAATTGATGATGCCATGCAAGAGTTTGATGGAGAGTATGACGATGAAGAACTACGTGTCTACAGAATCAAGTTTATTAGTGAGGTAGCAAATTAGTAGCATATCATATAAAAGTAATAGTGCCCTACTGTTTTTATCAGTGGGGTCTTTTTTTTGAGCTAGTTTACAGTTACAAAATTTTAAAAATAAGTATTGATTTATGTAATGATAAACAGTAACTTTGCGCTTTCAAAATCCAAAGCATATGCTTTGAACAATCATTTAAAAAACGATTATGCAAGACGGTATTTACGTTAAAATAACAACAGAAAAAGGGACAATTCTTGGACAATTAACTTACAAAAGAACTCCTGGAACAGTAGCGAACTTTGTGGCGCTAGCAGAGGGAAATCTTGAAAACAGTGCAAAGCCTCAAGGAACACCTTATTATGATGGCTTAACCTTTCACCGTGTTATTCCAGATTTTATGATACAAGGAGGAGATCCAGCAGGAACAGGCTCTGGAGGTCCAGGTTATAGTTTTGACGATGAGTTTCATCCAGAACTAAAGCATGATAAGCCAGGTGTTTTTTCTATGGCAAATTCTGGTCCATCAAGCAATGGTAGTCAGTTTTTTATAACACATGTTCCAACAAATTGGTTAGACAACAAACATTCTGTTTTTGGTTATGTTGTAGAAGGGCAAGATATTGTTGACGCAGTTGCACAAGGAGATACCATGAACATGGAGATTATTCGTGTTGGTGAACAGGCCCAAGCTTTTAATGCTGTTGAGGTTTTTAGAAATTTTACGGGAGCAAAGGCAGAAAGAGAAGCTGCAGCAAAAAAGGCACAAGAAGATTCTATGAAGGATCTAGTAGCTGGCTTTGACAGAACAGAAAGCGGTCTTTACTATAAAATAATCCAAAAAGGAGACGGTGTTAAGCCAACTTCTGGACAAACAGTATCTGTGCATTACAAAGGGATGTTGCCAGAAGGTACCACCTTTGATTCTTCTTATGATAGAGGGACCCCTATTGATTTTCCAGTAGGTATGGGCCACGTTATTGCTGGTTGGGATGAAGGTATTATGCTTCTAAACAAAGGTGATAAAGCTCGTTTTGTTATCCCAAGTGATTTAGGATATGGTGCACAAGGCGCTGGTGGTGTTATTCCTCCAAACGCTACACTTATATTTGATGTAGAACTCATGGATATTAAAGGTTAGTAACCTCTTTATAACTATATAAAAAACGCCTCAAAGTTCTTGAGGCGTTTTTTTATTTTAGCTCAAATTTAAAATTATGACTCAAACTTCTATACAATATCCAATAGGTAAACTTTCAATTCCTGCCACCATAACGCCTGCTCAAGTTTCTGAGGCTATTGAGGTATTGCGTGTATTTCCGCAACAATTAAAGATGACATTATTAGATGTTACCGAAACTAAACTAGACACCCCTTATAGAGAGGGTGGATGGTCTTTACGTCAATTAATTCACCATATTTCAGATTCACATAGCCACTGCTACAATAGAATGCGCTGGGCATTAACAGAAGATGCTCCGCTTGTAAAATCTTATGATCAAGATTTGTTTGCCGCTATGGATGATTATAAAACAGCACCCATAGCCTGGTCATTAACCCATATAGAAATGTTACACCACAAGATCGTTTACATTCTGCAACGTATAAATGGGAAACAGTGGAATAGATGTTTTGTGCATCCACAAACTCAGGCTGAGGTAAGTATTAAAGAAATGGCATTAACCTACGCTTGGCACAGTATGCATCATTTTATGCATATAAAAAACGCGCTGTAATTAGGACATGTTTTCAATTAAAAACCTAGAATAACACATTGTAATTCTGGGTTTTTTGTTTTTAAAAAGCGGCTATGTTTTCTTACTCTTATTTGATTATTGCTTCCATTTAATATTACAACCAATACTTGGTTTTTGATCCTTATGCTGTGGTCTGTTATTTAAAATATGATCCATGGCTTCACGTAAATCTCTTCCATTTACAGGAATGCCGTTACCAGGTCTAGAATTATCAAGTTGTCCACGGTATACAAGCTTCATTTTCTCATCAAATAAATAAAAATCTGGAGTACATGCTGCATCATAAGCCTTGGCAACTTCTTGACTAGGGTCATACAAATAAGAAAAAGGATACCCTTGTTCTCTGGCGGTATTACGCATTTGCTCTGGGCTATCTTGTGGGTAGTTTTCTACGTCATTACTGCTAATGGCTACAAAGCCAAATCCCATTACTCTGTAATCATTACACAAGCGCACCAGCTCCTCATTAACATGTTTTACAAAAGGGCAATGGTTGCATATAAACATTACAACCGTTCCTTTTTTGCCCCTCACATCCTCTAAAGAAATCAAGGTGTTAGATATGGTGTCAAGCAATTTAAAACTTGGAGCTTTTGTGCCTATTGGCAACATTGTAGAAGGGGTTAAAGACATTTTTAGTTTTTTTATGAGACGCTAAGGTACAAGATAGGTCTTTAAATACTATATTAGATACAAATTTAACGTATGGAAATTTCCTGGAATGATTTTGAAAAAATAGAAATGAGAATTGGCACCATTTTAAAGGTGAAAGATTTCCCAGAAGCTAGAAACGCTTCCTATCAATTATACATTGATTTTGGAGCTGTTATTGGAGTTAAAAAAACTTCAGCGCAAATTACTGCCTTGTACACCAAACAAGCTCTATTAGGAAGACAAATTGTAGGAGTCGTAAATTTCCCAAGTAAACAAATAGGCCCTATGATGAGCGAGTGTTTAGTGTTAGGAGCAGTCTCTGGCAAAGAGGTAACGCTGCTGCATCCTGATATGAAGGTTGAAAACGGGTTACGAATCAGCTAAGGGTATCTAGCAAAAAGAAGTACCGTTAAACTTCTGCATCCATCATATCTGTAACTACATGATACCGCGGATCGTCAATGGCATCTTTAATAATGGTCTTAAACTCAGGGTTCCATTTCAGTAACATCGCTTTACAGTCTGGGCTCAAATGCGTTAAGGTGACTTTTTTACCAGCCTCGAGGTATTTGTTAGAAATGTTATGCAAGGCCTCAACCCCGGAGTGATCTCCTACTTTAGATTCTATAAAGTCTATCTCAACATGAGCAGGGTCTGTGGATACGTCAAATTTACTGTTAAATCCTGTCGTAGAACCAAAGAATAATGGCCCCCAGATTTCGTATACCTTAGTACCATCTTCTTTTGTGCGTTTTCTTGCTCTAATCATTGTTGCACTTTTCCATGCAAAAGACAATGCGCTCATAATAACTCCGGCAATAACCGCAATGGCTAAATCTTGCCAAACTGTGATGGCAGATACAGCGATAAGTACAACAGCATCTGTACGAGGAATTTTGTGTAAAATTCTAAAACTACTCCAAGCAAAGGTGCCAATAACAACCATAAACATAACCCCTACTAAAGCTGCAATAGGAATTTGTTCTATTAGAGGCGCTCCAAAGAGCACAAAACACAATAATGCTATGGCTGCAGTAGCGCCAGATAAACGGCCACGACCCCCAGAGTTAATGTTGATTATAGATTGTCCAATCATAGCACAACCACCCATACCTCCAAAGAGGCCATTTAAGATATTGGCTCCACCTTGGGCCACACATTCACGATTACCACTACCGCGTGTTTCTGTCATGTCATCAATAAGATTAAGTGTCATCAGGCTTTCTATAAGGCCAACTGCTGCAAGAATAAGCGCCGTTGAGCCAATGAGTCCCCAATGTCCTTTAAGGGTGTAAAATAAGGTGAATATTTGATCTTGAAAACTTGGAAGGCCGCCTTGAAGTCCTTCACCACCTCCGTCTTTAATGAATGAGCCAACGGTAGATACCTCTATATTTCCAAAGATGACAATTGCGGCAACTACCACAATGGCAATAAGTGCGGCAGGAATTTTTTTAGTAAGTTTAGGAAGTCCATACATAATGGCCATCGTAAGGCACACTAGCCCTAACATCATCCAAAGGTTATCCCCAGACATCCATTGCATTTCTCCGTTTATATTTTCTTTAAAAAGACCAAGTTGAGACAAGAAAATTACGATAGCCAAACCATTTACAAAGCCCATCATTACAGGGTGGGGTATAAGGCGCACAAATTTCCCTAATTTAAAAATACCTGCTGAAATTTGAATTGCTCCAACAATTAATAAGGTAATAAACAACCATTGTAGGCCAAGGTTTTCAATCGGAACAGATAGTGCATCACCAACCTGATTTCCTTTTTGAATAAGAAAAACCATTACAACTGCCATGGCGCCTGTTGCTCCACTAATCATACCCGGTCTACCACCAAAAAGTGCGGTAACAATACCCATCATAAAAGCACCATACAAACCTACAAGTGGGTCTATACCTGCAACAAATGCAAATGCAACAGCTTCTGGAACCAGGGCTAGTGCAACGGTTAATCCAGAAAGGATATCATTTTTAGGATTTTGTGTGAAATTTTTAATGGTTTTTTGTAGTAGCATACCTTGTTGTTTTTTCAAGCCGCAAAGATATGCTTTTGCATGGGCTTGGCTTGCTGGATTTTACTTTTTTTGCTTGTTATAAATCAAGCAACGTTTCTGGTCTTTTTATTGAAAGGTTTTAATGCTGTGTTTTAAGTACTTTGCCTTGATTTTAATTTACATTTTTTAGGCTTTACCCTTACAGTATGTTTTTGTAGTTTTGAGAAAAAGCATTTTAAGTTATATGAAAGAAGAATTAGTCATCCTGGTAGATAAAAATGATACGCAAATAGGTCTTATGCCAAAAATGGAGGCTCATGAAAAAGGAATTTTACACAGAGCTTTTTCTGTATTTGTGTTGAATGACAATGGCGATTTAATGTTGCAACAACGCGCATTACACAAATACCACTCTCCTGGATTATGGACCAATACCTGTTGCAGCCATCAACGAGATGGTGAGTCTAATATACAGGCTGGTACAAGAAGATTACAAGAAGAGATGGGTTTTGTTACAGATCTTACGCATGCTACTTCTTTTATCTACAAGGCACCGTTTGATAATGGATTAACAGAGCATGAGTTGGACCACATAATGCTCGGAAACTATAGTGGTGACCCAGTTATAAACAGGGACGAGGTAGCTGCATGGAAATGGATGGCCGTAGAGGATGTTAAGGCAGATATAAAAGCAAACCCAGATCAATACACGGTTTGGTTTAAAATAATATTTGACAAATTCTATAGCTTCATACGCCTATAAATTTAACAATCTCCAGAAAAGTTCTCTTTAACACTACCCATAGGTTGTACCGAGAAACTTGGAACAAGAAAAAAAACACTTGCACGTTTTTTTGATAGGTAGGCCAGAGGATGTCTAATTGGTGTTGTTATGGTATGAAAATTAAAGAAAAAACTGCTTTACTTTTGCAAGGTTATATTGTATAAGAGTTTGTAACTTTGCAACTTATTAATTAGTAATTTAAAAACCGCACTTTGCGGAACACATTATGGCAAATAAGAGAGATTTAAAAAAAGATATCAACTACGTAATGGGAGATATCATTGAAGCTGTATACATTTGGGAGTTAACAAACCCTTCAAAAGAAACCAAAGAGTCTCAATCTATCATTGATGATGCAATTGTAGGATTTGATGAATTGATTGTAAAGGTTAACCAAAGAGACCTTGAGAATGCCAAAGCGCATTTTAAAGCAGTAAATCAAGAGCTTGAAGCTAAAGGAAGAGCCTTGATAGATAGAATTAATAAAATGTAACACACTTTATCGATTATAAATAAAAGCTCCACTGTGGTATCGTAGTGGAGCTTTTTTTATGTGCCTAGTTTTTTAGATACAGAATATAAAAAAATCCCGTTGCATTTGCAACGGGATTTTTACTACGAAATAATATGATTATTGGATTGTCTTATTTTACTTTCTTTACAATTGCTTCAAAAGCTTCTGGATGGTTCATTGCTAAATCTGCAAGAACCTTACGGTTCAATTCAATTCCTGCTGTTTTCATCCCTCCCATAAATTGAGAGTAAGACATTCCGTGTTGGCGTGCACCTGCGTTGATACGCGTGATCCACAATGCTCTAAAAGTTCTCTTTTTGTTTCTACGGTCTCTGTATGAGTAAGACATTGCTTTGTCTACTGCATTTTTGGCTACCGTCCAAACATTCTTTCTTCTTCCAAAGTAACCTTTGGCTTGTTTTAATACTTTTTTTCTACGTGCTCTTTTGGCAACGCTGTTTACTGATCTTGGCATAATTTAATTGTTTTTTGTAGCAGGCGACTCATTTGTGTGAGTTCTTTTATATTGGCCTAACTCCAGGGTTATAAAATTTAGTTAACCGCAAAGCAATTACTTCATTCGAAGCATTTGTTTTACATTACTCTCGTCAGATTTGTCTACCAAACCATCGTGAGTTAATTTAAGCTTACGTTTTTTAGACTTCTTTGTTAAGATGTGACTCTTAAAAGCGTGCTTTCTTTTGATTTTACCAGTACCTGTTAGCTTGAAACGCTTCTTTGCACTAGATTTTGTTTTTTGTTTAGGCATTATTGCTTCTTTTAAATATTATTTCGTTGTTTCTCTTTTGGTACACGTACCTACTGAGAGGTTATATAAATAAGTCCCTAAGGATCAAATTTTAGTTTCAATAGTTTTACACTATTTCTTTTTTGGAGCAATGAACATAATCATTCGTTTTCCCTCCAGTTTTGGCATTTGCTCTACCTTTCCTAATTCTTCAAGTTCTTGAGCCAATTTTAATAATAAAATTTCTCCTTGATCCTTATAGATAATAGAACGCCCTTTAAAAAATACATATGCTTTTAATTTCGCTCCATCTTTCAAGAACTTTTCAGCATGTTTCTTTTTAAACTCATAATCATGATTATCGGTATTAGGTCCAAACCTAATTTCTTTGATAATCACTTTTGTTGCCTTAGACTTCAATGACTTCTCGCGCTTCTTCTGCTCGTAGACAAACTTTTTATAGTCCATAACTTTACAAACCGGTGGGCTTGCATTTGGAGAAATTTCTACAAGATCTAACTCTTGCTCTTCCGCAATGGCTAATGCTTTGCGAGTAGGATAAACACCAATCTCAACATTGTCACCTACAAGTCGTACTTCTTCTGCACGAATTCTTCGGTTGATATTGTGTTGGTCTTCTTTAATGATCCTTGCAGGACCCCTACTTCTTTTTCTTCTTATTGCTATGGCTTCTTTTTTTTTGAATACACACCTAGATGCGTACCTGTTTAATAATTATGGACTTACTCCACGTTAAATTCTTTAATTTCTTCTTTTACAGCTTTGTTTATCATCGCTGCAAAGGCATCAACACTCATAGTTCCTTGATCTCCTTCACTGTGCTTTCTTACAGATATTGTGCCGTCTTTCTCTTCTTGTTCCCCTACAATTAGCATATACGGGAGTTTGTTGAGTTCTGCCTCGCGAATTTTCTTTCCAATAGTTTCATTTCTATTGTCCACAAGGGCGCGAATTTCGTGATTTTCAAGCAAATTTAAAACTTTTTGAGCGTATTTTTCATATTTTTCGCTCAATGATAATATTGTGACCTGTTCTGGCATTAACCATAAAGGGAAATTTCCGCCGGTATGCTCCAGTAATATTGCCACAAAACGTTCCATACTACCAAAGGGCGCTCTGTGTATCATCACTGGTCTGTGAAGCTCATTGTCACTACCTTTGTATGTTAAATCAAAACGTTCAGGAAGATTGTAATCTACCTGTATTGTTCCTAGTTGCCAGCTTCTTCCAAGGGCATCTTTTACCATAAAATCTAACTTAGGACCATAAAAAGCTGCCTCTCCAGATTCTACTACATAATCAAGTCCTTTGTCTTTTACGGCGCTTAAAATTGCATTTTCAGCCTTTTCCCAAGTTTTTACATCACCTATGTACTTTTCTGGCTTGCTTAAATCTCTAACAGAAACTTGAGTTGTGAAGTTCTCAAAACCTAAAGATCCAAATACATATAATACAAGATCAATAACATTTTTAAATTCTTGGTCTAATTGGTCTGGAGTACAAAATATATGTGCATCATCTTGAGTAAAACCTCTTACTCTAGTTAGACCGTGTAGTTCTCCACTTTGCTCGTAGCGGTATACTGTTCCAAATTCTGCAAATCGTTTTGGTAGGTCTTTATATGAAAATGGTTTTGTGTTATATATCTCACAATGGTGTGGGCAGTTCATGGGTTTAAGCATAAACTCTTCGCCATCGTTAGGCGTCTTTATTACTTGAAAACTGTCTTCTCCGTATTTCTCAAAGTGCCCGGAGGTAACATACAATTCTTTACTTCCTATATGAGGAGTCATGACCATTTCATACCCCGCTTTCTTTTGTGCTTTTTTCAAAAAGTTCTCAAGACGCTCACGCAGTGCCGTTCCCTTAGGTAGCCAAAGCGGTAATCCTTGACCTACTTTTTGTGAGAAGGTGAAAAGCTCTAGTTCTTTTCCTAGCTTTCTGTGATCTCTTTTCTTTGCTTCTTCTAAAAGGGCTAGGTATTGTTTTAGTTCCTTTTGTTTAGGGTAACTAACTCCATAAATACGGGTAAGTTGTTTGTTTTTTTCGTCTCCTCTCCAGTAAGCGCCAGCTATGCTCATTAATTTTACTGCTTTCACATAACCCGTATGAGGAAGGTGTCCTCCTCTACATAAATCTGTAAAGTTATCATGATCACAAAAGGTGATGGTTCCGTCTTCTAAATTTTCTATGAGTTCTACTTTGTACTCATTTGCTTGGTTTTTGTAGAAATCTAAGGCTTCTTTTTTAGTGGTAGAACGCAAAGAGAACGTGTGTTTTCCTCTTGCTATTTCAAGCATTTTATCTTCTATAGCTGCCAGATCTTTTTCTGAAAAGCTAAGTTCTCCGAAATCTACATCATAATAAAACCCAGTTTCAATGGCGGGTCCAATGGTTAATTTTATACCAGGATAGGATTCCTGTAATGCTTGAGCTAAAATATGTGCCGATGAATGCCAAAAAGCCTTTTTACCAGCCTCGTCTCTCCAGGTGTATAACACTAGGCTTCCATCATGGGTTAGGGGAGTGCTGCTTTCTATGGTTTGACCGTTGTATGCTGCTGAAATCACATTTCTAGCCAAGCCTTCGCTTATGCTCAGTGCGACGTCCATTGGTGTTACTCCTTCTTCTAGTTGCTTTACACTTCCATCTGGTAAGGTAATTGCTATCATAGTTTACAAATTTTAAACAGCAAATATACTATTGTTGTTATAATACTCCGTATCATTTTATTGTTTTATGTCTACTTTTTTATGGCCTAAGCTGCACATAGCTATTGTTTGACAATAATACACTAAGGGCTTGTTTGCTTGCCAACTTTACTCAATGAAAAAGGGGCGCCCAAGTTTGTTTTGTTTTAAAAGGCTAGCCTTTGATCTTTATTTTTTTAGAAACGAATCTCTTTTGGCTTTTTATAGAATAAATTCGGCCTCATTTTATTAAAAGATTAGAAGTCTTTGCCTTTTGATTACCCGCTATTAACAGGGGTTCTACCTGTTTTTCTCACTATGGTGTTTAAAGCATACATATATTAAGGTATAATAGGCTCCTTATTTTTTTATACCCTAATCTATGCTGTTTCAATGATTTAAAAAACAATCATAAAAAAAACAAAAAAAAAGCTTGTTTTTGTTTGGAGCGCTAAAATAAACAGATGTATATTTGCAGCCGCTTACAAAACGAAATAACAGTAAGATTGCTAAGCCAACAACGTTCTTTAAATTTTTATTAAATATTTTTTCAAAAGTATTGTAGGTTTAAAAAACTGTTGTACATTTGCAGCCGCCTAAAGAATGAGTGAATCAAAAACACGAGTTACAAAAGCGCACAAAAGTAAAATAAGTTCATTGAGATATTGAAATTGACAGCGTATGAATTTGATTGGAAACGATCATTTTCTTACAAAGAAACTAAACTAAGTTAAAAAATACCTGAGAAATTTTTTTGAGAGGGCTTTTGGTTGTATTAAATTTTATTTAAGATTTTACAATGAAGAGTTTGATCCTGGCTCAGGATGAACGCTAGCGGCAGGCTTAACACATGCAAGTCGAGGGGTAACAGAGGTAGCTTGCTACTTGCTGACGACCGGCGCACGGGTGCGTAACGCGTATAGAATCTACCTTGTACTAGGGGATAGCCTTTGGAAACGAAGATTAATACCCTATAGTAAGTATTTATGGCATCATTTATACTTTAAAGGTTACGGTACAAGATGACTATGCGTCCTATTAGTTTGTTGGTGAGGTAACGGCTCACCAAGACTTCGATAGGTAGGGGCCCTGAGAGGGGGATCCCCCACACTGGTACTGAGACACGGACCAGACTCCTACGGGAGGCAGCAGTGAGG
>ERZ767285.10-NODE-10-length-89406-cov-5.132197_pt1 | contig 89406 bp, 80 predicted proteins | sample MGYA00374953_ERZ767285 | MGnify/ENA primary metagenome ERZ767285 (study PRJEB28947, sample SAMN06267186) | marine metagenome | isolation source: Columbia River Estuary | place: USA:Columbia River Estuary, USA | collected 2013-07-23 ...
ACCACCATCATTTTGTAAAACTACAGCTGAGCCACCAAAAGCATTTGCATCGAATGTTGCAGTGTTGCCTGTGGCCGTGGGTGGAGCGGCTACGAGTGGAGTCGTAGATGGACTCCCTGTGCTGCACCCCTCGACGTATGCAAATCCAACTTCGCCGTCATCAGCAAAATTACCAGAGGATACGTCACCGTCAGGCTTTCTGAAACCTGTGATCGCGGTCTTGGCGTAGAAGATATCCTCAGATGATGTGTATCCTTCGGTTCCAAATACTTGAAAGTTTGTGTTGGAGTCACTTCCTGTTTTGGGATAGGCTCCACTGTCTTGATCGTATTCGAATAAGAGCAGCCAAACTTGTTTGGCGTTATTGATCGCTTGAGTAGCGTTCGCTTTCTTCTGCTGCTTGAGCACAACAGGAGTTGATAGTGCAGCGAGGGCTGCAATGATGGCAATAACAACAAGGAGCTCAACAAGTGTGAAGCCCTTGGCTAGTTTAGTTTTGGTCATTTTCATGGTATGTATTGTGTTTTTGGTATGGTAACGTTCGCTTTGCCGAATTGCATTGCTGACGTTGGTGGGGTTATTTTTTATGTATGGGTTTTTGCAATGTTGCAATAGGTTGCTAACGTGCTTTTATGATTGTTCATTACTCGATCAGTCATCAGATGAAATTTCTTGTAAAGAACGCAAATTAGCAACGTATTAGCTATGCAGTGAATGACGATGCAAAATGATGCACGTTGTCAGACAGTGAATCAATATAACTCACCTAGTTGGTGCGACAAGATAAAAGTTGAGGTTGCTAGGGGTGAAAAGAGCTTATGTTCTTTTGAAACGGTCGGCTAAACCTTCAAGATCTCCTAAAGACATCTCGTCTGCGTCTTTGATTGCTTGCTTTTGTAGCTCGGTGATTTCCTCTACACCCTTGCGTGCGAGGTCGAGCATCGCGGTCATTTCTTCATTAGAAAAAGTGCTTTCTTCGCCACTTCCTTGTAGCTCAACGAACTGAAGATCCTCTGTCATGACAATATTGAAGTCGACACTGGCATCTTTATCTTCGGGATAGTTCAGGTCAAGAATGGGTGTTTCTTGGTAAATACCCGAGCTGATACCTGCGATGAGCTTTTTCATCGGGAAGCTTTTGATTTTGCCGCGTGCGATAAGCTGGTTGAGAGCAATGGCGATGGCGACACAGCCGCCTGTGATAGACGCTGTGCGGGTGCCTCCGTCTGCCTGCAATACATCGCAATCCAACCAGATTGTTCGTGGTCCGAGTGCTTTGAGGTCGACCACGGCGCGCAGAGAGCGGCCAATGAGACGCTGGATCTCAGAGGATCGACCGTCCAGTTTGCCCGCTGAAATGTCACGTTGCTTACGATCGTGGGTAGAGTAGGGCAGCATGTTGTATTCTGCCGTGAGCCAGCCGCCGCCGACTTTTTGGTATTTCATCCAACGGGGCACGTCCTCTTGGATGGTGGCAGCGCAGATGACCCGAGTATTGCCAAAGGAGACGAGCACGGACCCAGTGGCGTGCGGGGCAATACCGGGCTTGAATGAGATAGGGCGAAGTTCATCGTTTTGGCGTCCGTCAGGTCGAGTCATAAAAGAGTTCTAAGTTTGAAGTTTGAAGTTTCAAGTTTGAAGTCGTATAACTGCGTCCACGGATGAGAGAAACGCTAAACGAACTGGAGCAATGGGGCACTGAGGTTATCTTCGGTAGAGCCCGAGGTTTTCGTGCTTCGGTAATGCGAGTGTTGCTCTGGAGCTTATCAGGTATCTATCGATTTGGTGTTGCGAAGCGCTTGGGAAGATATCGAAGCGGGGCGAAACCTCAGCATTATTTAGGCACTCAGGTAATCAGTATTGGTAACCTTACAGTGGGCGGTACTGGCAAAACGCCTGTGGTGGAGCTATTTGCACGCACTCTGCGCGATCGTGGTCGTAAGCCGGCGATACTCAGTCGAGGTTACAAAAGTAAAAAAATGAGCCATGCTCAACATTGGCAGGGCCGCATCAGCGGCGAGCCGATACCGCCTGAGCAGATGCCTAAGGTGGTGAGTGATGGGGGTGAGCCGCTACTAAAGGTGAAGTATGCTGGAGATGAGCCGTGGATGCTGGCAAAGAATCTACCAGGTGTTGCTGTGGTGGTCGATAAAGACAGGGTCAAGGGTGGTGCTTTTGCCGTGGGTGAGCTGGAGGCGGATACGTTAATTTTGGATGACGGATTACAGTATCTTAATCTGGCACACTCAATCGATGTGGTGCTGGTGGATCAGGGCTCTCCCTTTGGCACAGGTCAGATGTTGCCTCGAGGGACCTTGCGTGAGCCGGCAAGGAATCTAACGCGGGCCGATTATATCTTTATCACCAAGTGCGATGGTAGCTCCAACGAGCAGTTGATTCGTAAAATGCGTAAGTTTAATAAAAATGCGGAGATCATTGAATGCACCCACGGACCCAAGCATCTAGAAAACTTATTCACGGGGGAGCGGGCACCATTGGAGTTTCTCAATGACAAGTATGTGGCGGCGATCAGTGGGATCGCAGTGCCTCAGAGTTTTGAGAAGATCTTGGATAAGTTGGGCGCGCAGGTTGAGTTTCATCGAGTGTTTTCTGATCACCACTCATTTAATCAGAAGGAGATTGATCGTTTCATGCGTCGTTGTGTCGAGCGTGATATCGAGGTCATTATCACGACAGAGAAAGACGCGGTGCGATTTATGAGGCCAGCTGAGCTGGATGTGCCTGTTTATTTTCTGCGTATCGAGGTCGAGATTCTCAAGGGTGAGGAGGTGTGGAATAAGATCATTGAGCGCATCTGCTGTGAAAAGCCGACAGCAGACCATTTACTGCTCCGTGAGCTAGCTGGTTGATGCTGGCAGAGAGCGTAAAATCGTCCTGTAAAATCGTCTTCTTTCCTTGTGGTGGCTGGAGCTGGCTCTTAGCTTGCTAGGCATGAGTCAGAAGCAGTCAAAATGGATCCTTGCACCGGTGCCGGATGTGCCGCCGGATGTCGATAGTAGCATGCCGGAGGTCCTTGTGCGCATGTTGCTTCAAAGGGGGGTACAGACCAGTGACATGGACGCGTATTTGCATCCTCGCTTAAAGCTTTTGCAAGACCCTTTTATGCTTCCAGACATGGAGTTGGCTGTGACACGTATACTTTCAGCGGTAGATGATGGCGAAGAAGTTTGTGTCTATGGTGACTACGATGTGGATGGCATTACTTCGGTGACTCTCTTGACGACTGTTCTGCGCGCCTATGGTTTGCAGGTGAGAAGTTTTATTCCTAGACGCGGGCCGGAAGGTTACGGGCTGAATGAAGCTGCGCTACAGCGGTGCATGAGTGAGGGTAATAAGCCGGATCTGCTGATCACGGTTGACTGTGGCACGGCATCCTTGAATGAGATCGCTGACTTGAAGGCGGACGAAATTGATGTCATTGTAGTCGATCACCATGAGATGTCGCCTGAAGGAAAGCCTGATTGTGAGGCGGTGATCAATCCCAAGTGTGCAGAGCAATCAAGTAGCCCGTTTGAATATCTTTGTGCTGCTGGGGTTGTCTTTAAGTTGGCCCACGCGCTGTTGAAGACAAGGGCGGTTGCAGGCTTTGACTTGAAAGATTATCTGGACCTGGTTGCGATGGCCACCATTTCTGATATCGTACCATTGGTTGAGGAAAATCGATTGTTGGTCAGGCATGGATTGAAGTGCATGAGTCACACTCGTAATGCTGGTATTGCTGCTTTGATGGAGGTTGCCCAAGTGAAAGGTCCGCTGACTAGTGCGGATGTGGGTTTTCGCATTGGCCCGCGCATTAATGCCGCTGGTAGGATGGATAAGCCTGAGGATGCTCTGGCAATGCTGACTACTAAAGATGCGATGGAGGCGAAGAGCTTAGCTGAAACTCTGGATTCGCATAACCGAGCTCGGCAGGCGGAGGAGTTAAGAATTCATAAAGAAGCGGTTAATTGCCTGGAAGCCGAATGTGATCCCTCCGAACCGGTGATTGTTCTGGGCTCGCGTGACTGGCACCCAGGGGTTGTTGGCATTGTTGCCTCGAGGATGATGCGTCGTTATCATAAGCCGGCTTTCATTATTGCGATTGATGAACAGGGCATTGGTAAAGGCAGCGGCAGAAGTATCAAGGGGATTTCCTTGATGGACGCGATCAATGCTAATCGTGATTTACTGGTGGCGGGTGGAGGTCATGCGATGGCAGCGGGCATCAGTGTGGAAGAGGGGAATATTGTTAAGTTTCGGGAGGCATTCGCGAGCTATGTCAAAGAACATGTCAGCGAGGAGGATTTGTCGCCACGCCTGCACATTGATACTGAAATTAGTCTGGGTGAGCTCTCACTTGAATTCCTCAGTAGCTACGAGTTGCTTCAGCCGTTTGGCTCGGCCAATCCTGAGCCGATGTTTATGAGTAGTGGCGTTGAGCTTACCGAGCCGCCTCGTGAATTAAAAAATCATCATCTCAAATTGTCGATGCAGCAGGATGGCCAGAGACAAGAGGCGATGTTTTTTGGTGGTGGTCAGCATGAGCTGCCGAGTTGGCAGGAGCCGTGGGATATTGCTTATACAATTAACCGCAATACGTTCCGAGGAAGAACAAGTCTGCAGCTCATCATTCAAGACGTGAGGCCACATCAAAGCTAGTTCGTTAAATATTCATGAGTCAGTTTGGTGCCAGTGATGCTTTGTCCTCTGTGGATTTTATATCTGCTAAGGAATTGCTGGCATATCACTCAGCGGGTGTTGAGAGTGTGTTGGATTTATTAATGCGCCTGCCGAAGCGTTACGAGGATCGGCGACGGTTTGATCAATTTCCGACCCAGGCAGGTGGCGGTGCATGCTGTCTCCGAGGAACAGTCATTGATACTCAGGTGAAGCGGCTCGGGGGTAGGAGGCAATTTTACGAAGCAGTTCTTATCGAGTCTGCTGAGGCAGCATTGGCGACTAGTAAAATTACCTGCAGGTGGTTCAACATGCCATGGATGAAAAATATGTTAGCTGCAGGTCATGAGGTCGTGCTCTACGGCAAGCCAAAGGACTATCAAGGTGGCATCGTTATTGACCATCCTGATTTTGAAATTGTTGGTGACGATCAAGACTCAGTTCATTTGGAGAGAATTGTTCCTATTTATAAATCAGTAAGTGGCGTCGCGCAGCGGCGACAGCGAGAGCATGTCTATGAGCTTTTGGCGGGCGTAGACCATGCAAGCCTTGCACCGATCTATGATGTTGATCCTAGCTACCCACGCCATGAGGCGATGCAAGAGGTGCATTTTCCAACCAGTATTGAGCAGGCTCAGGCGGCAAAAAGGTATTTTGCTTTGGAGGAGTTTTTTGCGCTTCAACTCAATGTTGTTTGGAAGCGGGCGCGCCATCACGAGCACGAAGGGCGTGTCTTGGGTAAGAAAACAGCATTACTGACTCAGTTTTATCACAGTCTGCCCTTTGATCTCACGGGAGCACAAAAACGTAGCGTCAGAGAAATCATTGAGAATATGCGCTCACCGCACCCGATGAGTCGTTTGCTGCAAGGGGATGTTGGCTCGGGGAAGACCTTTGTGGCCATGTGTGCGATGTTGCTTGCGGTGGATTCTGGGGTGCAGGCGGCATTGATGGCTCCGACACAAATCCTTGCGGAACAGCATTACCTCACTTTTTGTCAATGGCTGGAGCCTCTGGGAGTGAGGGTGTCACTGGTCACAGGTTCGCGTAGGGAGGACAGCCACCTAGAGCTAGACGGAGAAGCTCAAATCATCATCGGCACCCATGCCTTGTTGTATGAGAATGTCGAGTTTGATGATCTCGGTTTGGTGGTAATTGATGAGCAACACAAGTTTGGTGTTGGCCAGCGAGCTTTGCTGGTTAGGCAAGGTTTGATGCCGGATGTGCTAGTGATGACAGCGACGCCGATTCCGCGTACCCTGACACTGACACTATACGGAGATCTCGATGTCTCTATTTTGGATGAGCGGCCAGCGGGTAGAGGTGAGGTGGTGACCGCACTCCGCAAGAGCCCGAAGGTGAGTGATATTACCAAGTTTCTTAAGGAGCACCTTACCACGGGTAGGCAGGCTTATTTAGTCTATCCTTTGGTTGAGGAAAGCGATTCACTTAAAGCACAAGCCGCCACGACTGAGTATGAAAAATGGGCCAAACGTTTGTCTCGATTTGAGGTTGGCTTGCTTCATGGGAAAATGCCTGCAGAGCAAAAAGAGCAAGTGATGTCATCGTTCCGCGAGGGGGGCCTTCAAGTGTTGGTGGCTACGACCGTCATCGAAGTGGGGGTAGATGTGCCCAATGCGAATATCATGGTTATCTACAATGCTGAGCGTTTTGGCTTAGCCCAGCTACACCAGCTGCGTGGTAGAATTGGCCGAGGTGAGTTCAAGAGCTATTGTATTCTCGCTACTGATGGCAAGGCCCCTGAGGCGATGGAGAAGCTCCAGGTGCTGGCTGATACCACGGACGGTTTTAAAATAGCCGAGGCAGACCTACGCTTACGCGGACCGGGAGATCTGTTGGGCACGGCACAAAGTGGTCTCGCTGATTTGCGATTTGTGGAATTTCTTGCTGATACAGAACTCATCAGGGAGGCAAGAGCTCTCGCCGAGGACGTGCTGGAGGCAGATCCCATGCTGGAGGGCTCCCCCGATTTGCTGATGCTTATCGAAGATGGCGAGTTTGAAATTTGAGCCGTTGCTCTGGAAGCAATCTATCTTTCAAGAATCTCAACTTCGTATCCGTCTGGGTCGGTTACGAAAGCCATTTTGCGATCACCTGAGGTGAACTTTTCACGCCATTGGGCTGGCCATATTTCGATACCATCCTGCTCGAGTTGATCGCAATAGATTACGATATCAGAAACCCCAACCGCGGTATGCATGAGATCCTCTGGAAACTTGACTTCAAAATCAGGAGAATAGGTAAGCTCAAGAAAGTGCTCATTTCCAGGCAGGTGCAGAAACGCTAGCTGATTGCCTTGAGGTGATGTTTTTTGTTCCCCTAATTGGAAGCCGAGTTTTTGGTAGAATGTGATACTGGCTTGCGGGTCAGAGACACGGATGCGTGTATGAAGGAACTTGATCATGCTTACTTCTGAATGAGTAAGGCCGATAGGTCAAGTGGCAGGTAAAAAATGATTGGCATACCACGCTTTGGATTCTATGATTGGCTCATGAAAACATCTATTAAACTTGTTTTGGCACTGGCCGGTATCGCTGCAATGGCACTTAGTTCTTGTAACACGGTTGCTGGATTTGGCCGTGACATTCAAGGCGCGGGCGAAGCGATCAATAAGTCAGCCAATCGTTAATAAGCATTTCGCCTCATGTTGCACAGGCAGTGGGCTTAATAGACCTTGATACAGACGGATGCGCTGTGTTTAGTCAGTGCAAAAAAACGCCTTGCTCATTAGCAAGGCGATTTCTTTGGAGCGCTGGCGTAGTCATTAGTCGTGGCCAAGCATGGTCACTTGCAAGCATGGCTCTGCTCTAAAGCTACGTGATATATAACGCTAGGTGGTATATAAAGTTAAGCTTTGGCCTTCCCCTTACCCTTGCCCTTACTGGTCGGTTTTACGGGCTTGAAGGTGAGGTCTTGGGCATCCTTTTTGCGCGATACTTTGACAGTATCTCCCTCTTTGATGTCGGAGCGAAGCAGGGCTTCGGCAAGCGGATCTTCCAAATAGCGTTCGACGGCGCGGCGCATGGGTCGCGCGCCGTAGTTGGGGTCGTAGCCTTTGTCCATGAGTAGCTCTCGCGCTGCTTTGTCGAGCTTGAGGGCGATGCCCTTTTCCTGGAGGCGATCGATGAGTTTTTTGCTCTCCAAGTCGACGATGACATTGAGTGCTTTTTTCTCCAGCATGTGGAAAACGACAACGTCATCCAAGCGGTTGAGGAATTCGGGTTTGAATTGTTTTTTGGCTTCTTCGAGAATCTTCTCTTTCATGCCATCAAAGTCAGCTTCGTCATCCTGCATGGCTCCAAAGCCAAGAGATGACTGGCGCTTGATGCTTGAGGCTCCAACATTCGAAGTCAGAATAATGATAGTGTTCCTGAAATCGATCTTACGCCCGAATGAGTCCGTCACCATTCCTTCTTCAAGAATTTGGAGGAGGAGGTTCATCACATCGGGGTGTGCTTTTTCAATCTCGTCAAAGAGCACTACTGAGTATGGGCGACGTCTGACTGCTTCTGAGAGTTGGCCGCCTTCTTCATAACCGACATAGCCGGGAGGCGAGCCGATCAGACGTGAGGTGGAGAATTTCTCCATGTATTCAGACATATCGATCTGAATGAGAGATTCAGGGTCACCAAACATGAAGTTAGCAAGGTTACGTGCAAGGTAGGTTTTACCAACACCTGTGGGCCCGAGGAAAAGAAATGATCCGATAGGGCGGCGTGGGTCCTTGAGGTCTGCCCGAGAGCGGCGCAAAGCTTTTGAAATGGTAATGACAGCTGTGTCTTGGCCGATCACGCTGTCCTTGAGGTGATCTTCCATTTTAAGAAGTTTTTCGGCCTCTTTCTGTTCCATTCGCTGGAGCGGGACGCCGGTCCATTTCGAGACGACAGCCATGATTTCGTCTTCGCCAACTTCGACGATGGTTTCCTCACTTTCAGCTTTCCAGGTTGCAACGATATCCTCGAGCTCTTTCTTGGCCTGCTTTTCAGCATCTCGCATCGATGCGGCTTCTTCGAAATTTTGATCGTTAATAGCGGCAACTTTGTCAGCTTGAATTTCTTCGATTTTAGCTTCCAAGTCTTTTACTTTTGGCGGCCTTGTCATCTGGCCAATGCGAGCGCGTGAGCCAGCTTCATCAAGCACATCAATGGCCTTGTCGGGTAGATAGCGGTCGGAGAGGTAGCGAGATGACAGCTTGACCGCGGCATGGATCGCCTCGGATGTGTATTTGGCTTTATGGTGCTCCTCATATTTGAACTGAAGCCCCTCAAGAATCGCGATCGCATCTTCTTGTGATGGCTCCTCGACTTTTACTTTCTGAAAACGTCGTTCTAGCGCTGAGTCTTTTTCGATGAATTTACGATACTCGTTCATCGTGGTAGCACCAACACACTGTAACTCAGAGCGAGAGAGCGAAGGTTTGATGATGTTGGAGGCGTCCATGGCTCCTTCGGCGGAGCCAGCTCCGACGATGGTGTGTAGCTCATCGATGAAGAGGATGATGTTTCCTGCTTTGCGGATCTCATCCATTACGGCCTTAATACGCTCTTCAAATTGACCCCGATATTTAGTGCCGGCAACCATGAGTGCCAGATCTAGTGTGACAACATGACGATCGCGAAGAAGTTCCGGAACGTTGCCGCTGGCGATTTCTTGCGCAAGACCCTCGACAATGGCTGTTTTACCGACACCTGCCTCACCTATGAGTACTGGGTTGTTCTTGGTGCGACGGCAGAGGATTTGAATGACTCGTTCAATTTCAGGTGAGCGACCAATGACGGGATCAAGCTTGTCCTTCTTGGCAAGCTTAGTGAGGTCTCGGCCAAAGGCTTTGAGGGCTGGTGTTTTGCTTTTGGCTTCACCTTCACCTTGACCCTCAGCTTCACCCTCATCCTCGAAATCTTCAAACTCATCACCAAGATCATCCGGGTTAAAGTTGGGGTCGATCTCTGCTAAGATTTCTTGTCGTGTCTGGTTGATGTCAACATTGAGGCTAGTGAGCACTCGAGCGGCGACGCCTTCTCCTTCACGAAGTAGCCCTAGAAGAATGTGTTCAGTGCCGACGTATGAGTGATCGAGCTGCTCTGCTTCTTTGTTTGAAAGTGAGAGGACTTTTTTAACACGAGGTGTGTAGGGGATGTTGCCTGAAACAGCGTTTTCTGGACCTGAGCCTACTTGTTTCTCAACTTCAATGCGCACGGTCTCTAGGTCGAGTCCCATGTTTTGTAATACGCTTACCGCGACTCCTTGCCCGAGCTTAATGAGACCTAATAAGATATGTTCGGTCCCCACGTAGTTGTGATTAAAGCGATCCGCTTCTTTGCGTGCCAATGCGAGGACTTGTTGGGCTCTTGGAGTAAAGTTATTCATGATTGTTCCGTATCGTTGTGAGGCTAGTGGTGATGGATGTGGTGGAGTTTTGTTTTTTAAATCAACTAGTTATGAAATTTATAACAGGGGAAGAAAGATTTTGCAACCTGCTACGGATAATTTCCGCCCGCATGGTGTCTCGCTCCTCTGGTGATAATTTCCGATCTGCTTGATGTTGAAGGTGTGCTGGCTCGATGTCCATCAATAAAGAATCGCATAGCTTCATCGCTTCCTTGGGGAAGCAACCCATGTCGCTACCAAGTCGCACTAATGATATATGTGTCAGAGCTTCCTTGGAATCAATGACGTAGGCATATTTGAGTTGGCCATAAGCTCGGGAGATCTTATCAGCAAGCATTTGGGGGTCTTCCTCAAGGAGTTTGCTGCGAGCATTGCGTTCTTGTTCCCTGACTCTTTGGATGACTCGCTCGAGTCTGTTGAGTATATCTTCTTCTGATTCTCCCAGTGTTGACTGATTAGAAATTTGAAAAAGGTGCCCTAGTGACTCGGTGCCCTCGCCAAAAATGCCGCGCACTGCAAGGCCTAGCTTGCCAACGGCTTGAATGACCTGGCCTATATGATCGCTGATGACTAGGCCGGGTAAGTGAAGCATCGCAGAGGCGCGCAAGCCAGTTCCCACATTAGTCGGGCAGGCCGTAAGGTAACCAAGCTCATGATCGAAGGCATAAGGTAAAGATTGCTCAAGGTCCTTGTCGATACCTGCAATCAACTGGTATGCTTCACGTAAGTGTAAACCTGAGCGAATCGATTGAAGACGTAGGTGATCTTCCTCGTTGATCATAACGCTAAGCGTTTGGTCGCGGTTGACCACAATGGCGCTGCCATCACTTCGAGCAGCTTGCTCACGGCTTATAAGGTGGCGCTCTACCAACACTTGTTTTTGTACTGAGGAGAGATCGCTTAGCTGGTGTGAAAAAGCGTCTTTCATCTCTGATAGCATTTCTACCTTGTCACGTAATTCTGGGAGAATGGCAATGCGCTCTTCTTTGCGCGCCCAGCCCGGGAAAGGAGCTCCTTTAATGTTGCGGGCGAGGCGAATACGGCTTGTGAGTACGATCGCACTATCGGTGTCAGCACCAGTCATCCAGTCAGCAGGATGCTTCATCAATGTAGAAAATCGCATCATGGTTTTGTTTGTTGCTCTGGTGGGGTGCTGTCTTGCGATGTGATTTTGCTCATCTCATCGCGCAAGGCGGCCGCTTTCTCGTAATCTTCGGAGCTAATCGCCTCGCTTAGTTTTTCCTCAAGCTTCTCGAGCTCTTGGCGCTCCTTGAATGCTTCGAGCATACCCGCGGGAACCCTGCCAGTGTGGCTGGTTCCTTTATGCATACCTCCGAGGTTGTTTTTGATTTCGTCTCGGAAAAAATCATAGCACTCACTGCACCCTAGCCTGCCTGTCTTTTTAAGATCCTCAAAAGCAAAACCACATCCTGTGCAGCAGCGGTCTGACGGCTTGCCAACAGAAACCTCGATCTTCGGCAAGGCCTTGGGCTTCGATAAATCACCTTTTTTTTGTATGTCTTGGCTGCCTAGCAAGAATCCATCCGGGTCGGTGATGCCTTGTTCGTTGGCACAGGACTCACACAGACAAGATTTCTTGCCAATGCCGTCGATAATCTGTGTGTAGAAGACGGTAGCTTTGTTGTCGCAGTGTTCACATTGCATTGCTAAAGCTATGCTAGACTGGAGATTGAGAATTGCGAAAGGAAAAGCATCTGCTGACGGTATTTTTTTCATACAAGCATACGGTATCGATAAATGGATGCTCAGGAGCCAAAACGTCGTCTTGCAAAATGAGGTTTTGGGCATCAATATAATTGCCATAACTAGCTATTTTGCCTTGTGATGACAATTTAGCTCATTTGTATGAATATTTTTGGTCAGATTGCGTCAAAGTTGTTGAGGGGGTTTAATCCGCTCACTCAGCCAGCGCCTGAATTTGCCTCTGTTCTGGCTACAAGCCAGGCCATTGAATGGGTCAAACCGCATAGAATGGATGCTGAAAATCAGTCGGAGCAACGAGCCAAGAAAAGCTCAGGCATGCAGATGCCAGCAGCAAAAGAAGAGACCAAGCAGCCAAATGAAACCGGAGATGAGCATAAAAATAGTGCAGATGAAGATGCTCAGCTTGTTGAACAAGCTAAGGCAGGGAGCTCCCGCGCCTTTGATCGCCTGGTCACCAAACATCGAGGGAGGATTTATGCCATGATCTACAATATGGTTAAAAATGATGCAGATGCTTGGGACTTGTCGCAGGAGGTCTTCATCAAAGCATGGAAGGCATTACCTAAATTTGAATCGAGGGCGCGTTTCTCAACTTGGCTATTTAGAATCAGCCATAACGCGGTCTATGACTGGTTACGAAAGCGGCGTATTCAAGGTGACGGAGAGCTGAATGATGAGGTGTTTGATGCAGCTAAAATCGAGCCCGGAGCACCAACGCGCCCCAAGCAAGATCAGCAGCCTGATCAAGCCCTTGAGCAAAGCGAGCTACGTCAGCGTATTGATCAAGCGCTTAATAAGCTATCCGATGAGCATCGCGAGGTGGTCGTGCTGAGGGAAGTTCAGGGTCTCGATTACAAAGAGATAGCCGACATTATTGGTAGTTCACTGGGGACTGTGATGAGCCGTTTGTATTACGCCCGCCAAAAGCTGCAGCAATATCTTAAATTTGAATCTTAATTACTCCAACACAACAAAGTTATGAAAAGACACGATGATCAAGAGCCGAATCCGGCGGAACTCACTCTCTGGATGGATGGTGAGCTCACTGGTGATGATTTAGCACGGGTGGAATCCTGGGCAAAAAATAACCCTGAATATTTGGCTGAGCGCGAGGCAATTCAGGCCATGCAGTCGGATATTAGAAGTAGCATTCCAGCTAGTGTTGAGCCTCCCTATGCTGATTTTTTCAATCAGCGTATTTTGCGTGCTATTGAGGATAAAAGAGGAGATGTGTCGGAGCAAAAGCTTGCAATAGGATTCGCTGCAATCGCTGGCAAGTTCAGTAAATGGTTAGCGCTTCCAGCGGCTGCCGTAGCCATGTTGATCTGTTTTTACATGGGAACGCAAGTCAGCCTAGCCCCTGATCCCATGGCTCCTGTCGTTAAAGTGTCTGCAAAGCCTGCAATTTATATGCCTGATGGTAATGTGCGCGCCAATGTCGTTAGTCCTCAGAATAACGGGGCGACGGTGATCGTGCTGGAAGGCTTGGAGGATATTCCAGATGATTTCGACATTGTCGGTGAGCCACATCACGGCAGAGGAACTAGGTCTCAAATGGTCATGGTTAGTAATGAAATGATCTTCTAAGATAACGGACCTAAATGATAACCTTAAATCTTGTTAGCTAATGTTTAAACACCTCGTTTCTCTTTTTGCGGCTCTTGTATTGCCGTGTATGGTCACAGGCTCAGCCCTTGCTGAACAAAGTGAATCTGACACGGGCAAAGAAGTTGTCGGAAAGATTAAAGCTACACTCTATCTGGGTAGTAATAGCGAACCTGGAGAGTGGGCTAAAGATTACGTTGTCGCGGGCCAAGAAATGGCATCACGGCTTCGCGGTATTGAGCAGATGAGCTTTAAGCATTACCGAAAACTCGGTGCTGATGTTCAGCCTGTATTCCGTAGTTATGAAAACTGGCTCGCTCCCTTAAAACCATCAGAGGAGATCTTGCTGAGCTTCGAGTCGAGAGGGCGATCTGGGGCTGATGGTTTGCGTCTAGATCTTGAGTTTTGGCAACACCGCCGTAAAATAATGCAGATGAATCCCGTCTTAAAATCGGACAAACCCCTGCTCATACTTGGGCCACGGTGGCGTGGCTGTAGTATGATTATTGCCATTGAGCTTATTGAATAAATCATTATCTGTCATGACAAAAACGTTTCTTACAATACGACCCGTCTTGCCTGTCGCTGTCTTGATTTGCTTGTTGGTCAGCACAGGATCATCGTTATTTGGTGCTGATGGTTTGAACTTTCAGCAGAGCCGTATTGAGACTGCGGTAGCTCCAGACGCCAAGACGGTAACGGTTCCATACTTCTTCAAGAATGATACTGACCGAACCCTAACGATCAAACGATATGATTCAGCTTGCTCATGTCTAAGTGCCAAGGTGAGGGGAGGTAAGTTAAGTTACGAACCCGGTGAGCAGGGAGAGATCAAGGTGGTTTTTGACTTAGGTAATTTTTCTGGTTTGGTTGAAAAAACAGTCATGATTTGGACAACGGAAGATGAGGATAATAAGCCATCTTCAATACTTTCAGTGGTTATTAATATACCTGTGCTTTTTGAAGTTAACCCTAAGACAACGTTTTGGGATCAAAACGGAGTGAATGGATCGAAGGTGATCAAGCTCAAGGTAAATAGTGCTGAGCCAATACGCATTGTAGAGCACAGTGCCACCAATCAAAATTTTTCATACCAACTTCAAACCATTAAAGAGGGTTTTGAATATGCACTATTGGTTGAGCCTAAAGACATATCAACTCCCGCTTTCGGAATGATTAAGATAGCGACCGACTCAGCAACACCTCGTTATCGTAGGCAAATGGCTTTTGTGTGTGTTCGTCGACAGGATGCAGTTCCCGCAGTGAAGCCGTGACATGAGATGCTACTACTCGTGCCAGCCATCATGATTGATAATATCAACCAGCTCGATGTAAGGTTTTGCGGATGTCGTGTTCCACTTGAACGAGAGAACAGCATATTTTGATGTGGTATAAGGGAAGCTCTTCCCGCTACCAACATGGCTCATGAGTGGAGAGTTCTTACTCAAGTAAGCATCAAATTGAGCAGGGTAATAGGGGTGGCTTTTGATGGTAAGTCGAACTAACGATGATTTGATGTCTTCAGGCAATGCGTTGTTAGCGTCGTAGTTACTAGCTTCTGCGATGCAATGGTAAGTAGCGGCTTCTGGTTTGGGCTTTTGAGCATATTGTGAGAGGCTTTTGTCGTAATGCTCAAGAAACGCTTTGGCTTGTATTAGTGGTGGATGCTTGCCGATGCGCTCAACCAGTAGGGCTATTATATTAAGACGCTTTCCTCGTTGAGTGGGGTCTTCGAACTTGAGCATGTAACGATGCAGAACCATGTTGTTTTCTGGCCCTGATAGAGTTTCCAATAAACGGACCGACTTCACAGGCATGAAGGGCTTTGCTAAGCTGCTACCCTTTAAAGCTGATGCTGATCGCTGATTTTCGAGTATATATGGGAGTCGCTCTTTGAGAGTTTTGGCGCTGAGAAACGAGTCTAGATTTTCGCGTGCAAGATAGCCAACAACAGGTTTTGATGATGGGGTAGGTTGAGTTGGCTTAGACGTGGCTTTGGGTTCCTTCTTTGGCGCGGAGGGTGATAGTTTGAGCTCTGGAAATTCGCCTCTCTCCATGACATTAGCCATGATTGGATTGATCTTGGTTATTTGAGGTTTTAGGGCTGGTTTGGGGGCTGGTTTGGGGGCTGCTTTTTGACCATGGCTTGTGTTATCACCGATTTTTTTTAGGTCAGTGCCGGGTTTGCCAGTAGTTTTGGCTTCCGATGCTGCTGCTGAGTCACTTGGTTGAGGTGGAGTTGCTGCGGTATCTTGATCAGTAGCTGGAGGCTGAGCTTCAAGCTCCGGCTTTTCTTCTTTTACCTCCTTGGGCTGCGGTTCTGATGTTACTGGGCTCTGAGCTTTGGCCTCCGAGCCTAACTTGGTTACTTTTACAAAGGTGTTGTTGTTAGGGGCGGATATTTTTTCTGGTTTGTTAACTGCTTTCTTGAAGCCGTTTTGATAATTTAAGATGTCAGCCATGCCCGCTAAGTGCAGCACGCCGAGAGCAATAACACCTGCTACCGCAGCGAAAGCAGTAGGCACAAGAAGACTGAAAAAATTGAATTGGCGGCCGCTTGGTGAGGCGTCGCTGTCTGGCGTAATACTGGTTTTTTCCGCAGTGATTTCGCGATATTGCAATTCGGATCCAGGTTCAGAAAGGCGCTCGTTGCCATGCCCCTCTTGCCTTGCGGTTCGCCTGATTGCTTCAGCGGCCGCTCGTATTTTTTTGGAGGGAATGTGTTCGGGTAGTCTTTTTGGTGGTAGCGAAGTTTTATTACTTGGCACCGACCGTGGCTCGTTGCTTGGCGCAGTGATCTGGCTATTACAACGAGGGCATGGGCCACTGACACCAGCCAATGCTGCAGGAACTTGCAGTTTGCAGTGGCATGATTTACATAAGAAATCGATGGTGTCGCTGGTGGGCATGATATCAGGACGATCGCTCGTTAGCGGATGCTTATATTTTATATACTCAAAATACAAAGTCAATCTGTGAACTTGGATCGGTATCTACCCGTTGCATGGCCAAAAAAGTAGCTGCTGGGCGCACTCGTGAATTGCCAAGCGAATCTTGCCCACTAGACTCCGACCAGCATCATCCATCATGTCCACTGATTCTTTCGTCCACTTACATGTCCACACTGAGTATTCTACGCTGGATTCTACTGTCAGGACCAAGGAGCTTATAGCGGCTGCGGCTAAACAGGCGATGCCGGCCGTGGCCATCACTGATCACGGCAACCTTTATGCGGCAGTTGAGTTTTATCAAAATGCTGTTGCCGCTGATGTGAAGCCAATCCTTGGTTGTGAAATTTATCTAGCTCCTGCATCTTTGGCGGATAAGAAGGAGGTTCCAGGGCGCAAAAATTCAACCCACTTGACGCTTCTTGCAAAGAATGAGGCTGGCTGGAAAAACCTAGTGAAGCTGGTTTCTGTTGGTCACCTTGAAGGTGATTATTTAGGAGAGCCGAGAGTCGATCGAGAGCATCTTGCCAAGTATGCTGAAGGGCTGATTTGTCTGAGTGGCTGTATCAATGGAGCAGTCAATGAATGGCTCCAGCGCAATGATATTGAAGGAGCACGTGAAGAGATTATCGGTTTGCGTGATATGTTTGGTGCGGATGATTTTTATCTCGAGTTGAATGATCAAAGTCTGGAGGTGCAGCAGGAGATAAATCAGCAGCTTAAATCTTTCTCAGAAGAACTTGGTTTGAAAATGGTGGCGACCAATGATGTGCACTTCCTCGCCAAAGAGGACTCCGAGGCTCAAGATGTGTTGCTTTGTATTGGTGAAGGCAGATTACTCTTAGACGAGAATAGGAAGCGTTACCCAGCGGAGCATTATTTTAAGTCCGGTGAGGAAATGAGAGCGCTGTTTGCTGATTTCCCAGGTGCCTGTGATGCTACTTTAGAGATTGCCGAAAAGTGTAATGTGGAGCTGCAGCTAGATCCTACAAGCTCTGAGAAATACCCACAATTTGATGCCCCTGATGGCTCTCCGCGTGAGGAATACTTTCGTAAGGTTTGTTTTGACGGTCTGAAGTCTAGGTATCCGACCGAGAAGCTGGAGCAGCTTGCCAGCCAGGAAGAAATCTCCATTGCGGAGATGGAGAAGGTTCTAGATGAAAGACTCGATTATGAAATCAAGACCATCAACGATCTTGGGTTCGCCTCATATTTCTTGATCACTGCCGACTTTATTGAGTGGGCTCGTGATCATGATATTCCGGTCGGCCCAGGGCGTGGATCTGCGGCGGGCTCTTTGGTGGCGTATACCATGGGCATTACCGATATTTGCCCAATGCGCTTTGGGTTGCTGTTTGAGCGATTCCTGAACCCTGAGCGTGTTAGCCCTCCTGATGTTGATATTGATTTTTGTCAAAGTCGTCGCCCCGAAGTGATCGATTATGTGCGAAGAAAATATGGTGAGCGGTCAGTATCGCATATTATCACCTACGGAACTTTGGGTGCAAAAAGCGTGATTCGTGACGTGGCTCGGGTCATGGGCGTGAGCTATGGCGATGCTGATATGCTCGCCAAGATGATCGAGACAAGGCCGGGTATTAAGCTTCAAGATGAGTATGATGAGAAGCAGGAGCTTCGTGATGTGATCGAAAACAGCTCCACCTGGCAGGAGTTGTGGAGTCATGCAATCAAGCTTGAGGGGCTGAACCGTAATACCGGTGTGCATGCTGCTGGGGTAGTTATTGGAGATCGTAATCTTGATGAACACTGCGCTCTAACTAGGGGTAATGAGGGGGAAGTCGTCACGCAGTGCGACATGAATGCCATCACCGAGGTTGGTTTGCTGAAGATGGACTTTTTGGGTCTAAAAAACCTGACCGTGATTCAAGATGCGGTTCAACACATCCGAGTGCATACGCCAGAGTTTGATATCAACAACATATCATTGGATGATAAGCCGACACTCGAGCTGCTTAACCGCGGAGAAACGATGGGTGTGTTCCAGCTGGAATCGGGCGGCATGGTTGAAACTTGTCGTAAATACGGCATTCAGAAAATCGATGATATTATTGACCTGCTGGCACTCTATCGCCCTGGAGCGATGGATTACATCGACCAGATGATTGAGGTCAAAAAAGGCATTAAGCCTGTGGCCTATGAGCACCCATTATTGGAAGAGATCTGTGGTGATACTTATGGGGTGATGATCTACCAAGAGCAGGTGCAAAATGCAGCTAAACGGCTTGCAGGATACACACTTGGTGGTGCTGATATTCTGCGCCGTGCGATGGGTAAGAAGAAGCCCTCGGAAATGGCGAAGCAGCGCGAGATCTTTGTTGAGGGTTCTAAGACGACCAACAATATCGATGCTGAGCTTGCCAATAAGATCTTTGATAAAATTGCCGGATTCGCGGGTTACGGATTTAATAAATCTCACTCGGCTTGTTATGGGCATATCTCCTACTGGACGGCCTATTTGAAGGCGAATCACCCTGTTGAGTTTCTATCTGGCTTACTCTCCAATGAGCTCAATAATACCGATAAAATAGGAGTCTTTATATCGGAATGTCATCGCATGGATATCGAAGTGCTACCCCCTGATATTAACCGCTCAAAGTCGCGTTTTGCGCCTGAGCTTACGCCCTCTGGTAAGATGGCAATTCGCTATGGGTTAGCTGCAATCAAGAATGTGGGTGAAGGGGCAATGGTAACATCGATTGACGAGCGAGAAAACAACGGGATTTTTGAGTCCTTAGATGATTTTTCCAACAGATTAGATTCGCGCAGTGTCAACAAGCGGATCCTTGAGAACTTAGTTAAGGCAGGGGCGATGGATTGGACGGGGGAGACCCGGGCTGGTATGTTCTCACGTGTCGAGCTGGTGGTGGCATCAGCAAGCTCAGCTCAGCGAGATAGAGCCCAAGGCCAGGACTCGTTGTTCGATACGATGGACTTTGCGGGTGCTTCTCAAGATACAGATCAAGGCCAAGCAGTCTCTGAAACATCAGAATGGCCGAAAGACGAACGTTTAGGTCATGAAAAAGAGCTGCTAGGCTATTACACTAGTGGACACCCGTTGGATAAATATCGAGCAGCCATTGACGGAGGTAACTTTGAAAAAATCGGATTACTCGATGAGCTTGATACCAAAGATAAACGTGCACGCCATTCCTTCGCTGGGATGATTCGCTACGTTGAGCATAAGGTGACGCGGGCGGGTAAACCCTTTGGAGTCATACATATTGAAGATTTCACTGGAAGCTGTGAAGTAGTCTGCTGGTCTGAGAGCTACAGCCCTGCGCGAGAGGCTGGCTTTCTGATGTCAGGCAAAGTGATCCGCCTTAAAGCCAGTATCAAGGTTGATGACCGGACTGAGACACTGAGTCTTACCGGATCTCAATTGAAAGAGCTCAAACCCCGTAAAAGCAGTCAAAATGCTGCGGTTCAGGTGAACTTGTGGCTGGCAAGACACACCAACAGTGACCTGGAATCGATTCGTGATATCCTTGCAGAACACCCTGGTGAAACGCCCGTTGAAATCCATTTGCAGAGCGGAACCGGCAAGCGTGCTACCGTTCAGGCTGGCGAAAGCTTTAGAGTCAAGAAATGCGCTGCTTTGGAGAGAGCGCTCGCAAAGTGGTCAGAGTGATATGACCGAGAAAATGACCCTGAGCTGCGCTCGCTTGGGTGATGACGGCTATCGAGTGTAACGAGCGACTGTGTTCGAGCCACTGTAACGATACAAGCCGACGATTTGGTATTCGATCAGCTTGTTTTCCCACTGAGGTCCTGAACCTATATTATGCACAACCCACTTTTCGTGCTTACGGTTGCCGGGCCCAGGAACGATGATGCCTGTGTGAGTATCGCCATGCGGTAGCCGCCAAACGATGACGTCTCCATAGCTGCAATTTTGTGTGATGGTTTCGTCATCCTGGAGAGAGATCTCTTCGCCATATCTACTAAAGAAGCGCTCGAGATTGGGAACACGACGGTGATCGATGTTTACATCAGGCTGACTGGCACCCCAGAGTTGAGGATATAGCCTGAAGTTTACCTGCATGTCTTCATGCACAAGTTGTTGTAGGTCAATGCTCACAGCACGGTAGCTGCGAATGACTAGGTCTGTGCAGGCTCCTTTATCTGCCGGAATGTCACCCATAGGATAGCTAATGTTGTAATAAGCGTCGTCGTAGGTGATGTCTGCGTGGGTGCGTTTGAGAGCTGCTGCGGCAAGGCGATTACCAAATCCGCTGTGCTGCTCAAGCCACGATACGGTCTCGTCCACCGTGGGCTCGGTAACAGGAGCTCTGTTTGCTAAGGCTTTGCTAATGAGCGGTCGAGAGGCAATACCGACACCAATCACAACGAGGAAAACCATCAACCATCCACCGCCCCATGACTTTCGCACGGGTTTCCGTGGACGAGGGCCGATGTATTCGATGGTGTGCATGTAAGGTGATCTTAAAAATGCTGCGGGATTATGACTTCATTGGTGTCTAACCAAAGACAAACTCTTCACAACATAGTTAAGCAAGATTTACCAGTTTATTTCATCAATGTCGAATAAATGTCACACTTTCTTTGCTTGGTTGTGCGCTAAGATGCCTTTCGCTCATCATTTAGGCAGAGAATCGTGGCGAAATAATGTCTGGCGTCATCAATGAGATCTGCGGGGTAATATCTGCCTTGAGGTGGAGTTGTCGAGCGTGAGGCAGTAAAGATAATAGGTTTTAGCTTTAGAAAATGGGGCTCGGTGACAAAGATAAACTCATGCTTGTTAAGCAAACCAAGGATTGCCTGTCGTGGGATGCACTCGATCTCTCATGGTCGAGTATTGAGCGTGACTGGTATGGGCAAGCAATGGCAGTGCCAGCGTCTTTCGCCCTCGTCACGGACAAGGCTAATCTTTGGTTTGTGGCTAAAAGAGATCAACAGCCGAAGGTGCATCCTGATGCGGTGCCCTATAAATTTACCCCAGGGTTGTGGCGCTACGATGTCGCTGAGTTATTTATCAGGGATGCATGTTCCGATCGTTATATGGAATTTAACCTCGCGCCCAATGGTGCCTGGTGGAGTGCTGAGTTTGATAGAGCACGAGATAGGAGCTCGACTGATGATATCCTGATTCATGGGGTGAAAACTTATGCTGCAGTCTCAGCAGGTGTTGGCTGGCAGGCGGCAGCATCCATCCCCTTAACTTACCTCAAGTCAGCATTTGGGTTTGGCAAACAGAGCGCGATCAATGTCGCATTCATTGTCAATTCGCCTCAGCAAGCATTTTTGTCTAAGGCTCAGCTGCCTGGGTCTGAGCCCGACTACCATCAGCCCGATTATTTTGAGCAAATCGAGCTGAAGATGTGAGGAGTTCAAAGTGGGTCTCTGGATATGGATACCAGGTAATCTGTCGCCCTGATTGTCAATAAGGCGTCTTACCAGTTGAATGTCTGATTGATTTTGTTAAGCTATTCACTCCGATGGCATCTGAACTACACGACAGACTTGAGCTTGCCCTGCTGGCATCCAACGAGGGAGTTTGGGACTGGTATGTGGGCGAACGAGAAATTTATTACTCTGACCGTGTGTTAGATTTCTTGGGTTATCCTGCCGACAAAGCGCCCAATATCATTTTACAGGCGCGGAAATACTTTCACAGCAATGAGCTTCCGGAGTTGCGAGCAGCCTTTCGTAAAATTGTCAAAAAAGATGGGGATGATACACTGGCACTCGATTGCCGTTATTTGCACCCCAATGGCTCCTGGAGGTGGCTACGAATTCGTGGTGTCGTCGTCAGGGATGACGAGGGTATGGCCCATCGTATCGTCGGGTCTATCATTGATATTTCGCAGAGAAAAAATGCTGAAATGGCACTGCAGGAGGAACGGCATAGGCTACGTGAGCTGATCGAAAATATCCCTATCAATGTTTACTACAAAGATAAGGAATCTCGATTTGTATTGGCCAATAGCTCTACGGCCGAAAAGCTCGGTGCTGGTGCCGAAAAGGACATCTTGGGCAAAACAGACCGAGACTTTTTTGACAAAAGACATGCTGACATGGGTCGTAAGGATGAGCTTGAAATTATGGAAACACGTGTTCCCATGCTCAAAGCTCTCCAAAAAGAGACCTATGATGAGGGGCAAACAACGTGGGCAGAAACTTCAAAGCTGCCATGGCTTGATCGCAAGGGTGAACTTTGTGGAACCTTTGGGATCACCACGGATATCACCGCCTTATTCACGGCACAGCAAGAGCTTGGCGCGCTAGCAGATGAATTGCAAAAGCGTAATGTCGCCATTGAGGAAGAGCTCCAATTGGCCCGTGAAATTCAGCAGGCATTACTGCCCCAAGAACTAGACGGCCTTGTGCTTCAGGATAACCAGCTCGAGGTCACCGTGGGTTGTCGCTATTGTCCAGCATCTGAAATGGCGGGAGACTTTTTCGAAGTCATACCGATCTCGCAACACTGCATGGGTATCTTGATTTGCGATGTCATGGGCCATGGCGTCAGGGCATCCTTGGTGGTGTCGATGCTGCGCGGCTTGATGGAGAAAGAACGTGAGTCTGCTACCAGCCCCGAATGGTTTCTTTATGGAGTTAATGAGGGCCTAGTTTCTATTTTTGAGCGTGCTGGGGTGACGCTTTTTGCTACCGCTATCTACTGTGTCATTGATCTTCAAGAGAGGACATTGACCTACTCGTGTGCTGGCCATCCTGCACCGATTGTTGTTCGGCTGGGTGAAGCTAAGGTGCTCAAGCCTAATCATGGTAAGGCAAGTCCAGCATTGGGGCTGATCCCACAAGCAGTGTATAGCTCCAACACGGTGTCACTTGACGAGGTTGATCGATTACTAATGTACACGGATGGCTTGCACGAAGTCGAAGATTCCTCAGGCGAGGAGTTGGGTATTGAGCATGTGATTACCAGCATGGAGCAGAGCTCCGAGAAAGGCCTTGAGGAATGTTTAGATAGCCTCTTGGATGAGTCGCGTCGTCATGCGGTTGACGGCGAGTTTGCTGATGATGTTTGCCTATTCGGTTTGGAGGTAGGCTCAGGACTGTAGAAGTCCTATTTATAATTGAGCCCAGCTAGTGCTTTCGGCAGGAAGATGCCATCCTTGCGAATCAATTTGCCGTCGAACCACACCTCGCCCCCACCGTAGTCCTTACGCTGGATCGTCACCATGTCCCAGTGCACCTGAGAGCGGTTGCCATTGTCCGCTTCCTCGTAGGCCTGACCTGGGGTGAAGTGAAACGAGCCGGCGATTTTTTCATCAAAGAGAATGTCACGCATCGGCTCCTTGATGCCTGGGTGGAAGCCTAGTGCGAACTCGCCGATATAGCGTGCCCCTGGATCGGCATCGAGAATTCTATTTAGCTCCTTGGTCTTGGAGCCTGCTTCTGCCTTGACGATTTTGCCCTGCTTGAATTCCAAGTAAATATTATCGAAGGGGATGCCCTGATAGACGGTGGGGGCGTTGTGGGTGATGTGGCCCTCGACACTATTCTTAACTGGGGCGGTGAACACCTCTCCGTCGGGAATATTGTAGTTACCTCCACAGACAATGGCTGGGATATCCTTGATCGAGAAACGCAGGTCGGTGCCCTTATTTTTGATGTGCACTCGATCTGTTTTCTCCATCAATCGCTTCAGCGCGCGCATCGCAGGAAGCATGGATTTGTAGTCGGCCAGGCAGACGTCAAAGTAGAAGTCCTCAAAGGCCTCAGTACTCATGCCAGCCTGCTGAGCCATAGCAGGGTGAGGCCAGCGCAGCACGCACCATTTGGTGTGATCGACGCGTCGGTTCATCACCTTACGCATGTGGTTCATCATGGTTTTCATCCTAGCCGCAGGAACGTCACTGGATTCGCAGATGTTGTGAGAGCCTCGAATCGCGATGTAGGCATCCATGTCCTTCATCTCGGCGAGCTGATGTTTGGCGATGGTTTGATACTGCTCGTCTGAGGCGCCAAGCAGCATCTCACGTCCTAGTAGACCGTGCTCCACCTTGAGCACCGGAATGGCTTTTTTGGCACGCACCTCTCGTATCAAAGCGATGCCGAGCTCATCGGGTACATCGCAGAGATGGAGCATGACCTTCTCGCCCTTTTTAATATTGGTGGAGTAGCGGACAAGCTGGCGAGCGAGCTGTGAGATGCGCGGATCTTTCATGGATGAGACATTCTGCCATCTGTGCTCAGTAGTCAAGAGAAGCAATCTTTCGTTCGGCCTACTTGATTCAGGGTAAAGCCTATGAGATTGTTTGTGATTGCCCTTGTCTAAATCCTGCATGAACCTAGTGGAATGACAATGATTGCAGATAAAAAAGTTAGATATTAAATGAACCACTCACCTGACATCGTTTCCAAAGCTCTTTTTCAGAGTCTTATTGAACAGCCGCCACTGCTGGCTGATCTGCCGGAGGCAACGACCTTTCCATGCAAGTCACTGGTTTTTCCGGAGGAGACATGCGCATTGAATCTGCAGCAAAAACTCGGGCACTTGTATGAGGATGCGTTGGCGGTGCTACTCGAGTCTACCCCACAATACGATGTCTTAGCACAGGGCTTACCGATTCGCCAAGACGCGGGGCATACGCTGGGTGAGCTTGATTATCTACTCAGAGATGTTGTCTCAGGGCGCACGATCCACCTTGAGCTGGCTGTAAAATTCTATCTGGCTGTGGAGACGGAGAGCGGCTTGCGGCTGCCGGGTCCGGATGCTCGGGATCATTATTTTCGCAAGCTTGAGAAGATGCGCTCACACCAATTAATACTGGTGGATAAATTTCGAGATCTACTTCCGGATGAATTTCGAGACAAAGAGGTTGATGTGCAACAGCTGGTGCACGGCTGTATTTTCAATCATGTGCGTGCGGCTAGGCCAGTGCAGGCGGAGTTTCTTAATCCAAATGGGCGGCGTGGCAAGTGGCTGCATGCGGAGGAGTGCGTGGGGTATTTTGGCAAGCACCCCTCTTTAGAAGTCATCCCTAAACCACTCTGGCCGGTCTCTATGCAAGCCATGGCGGGGATGGAGTTAGAGGAATGGCAAGTCGACGAAGACATAGATCGATGTGTGATGGTGCGGCGGTCTGGTGGAGCTGATGACGAGGATGATACCGAAGGTGGCCCTTACTTTATTGCGCCGAACGGCTATCCTGCCATGCGGAAGGCTGGAGCTTGAGGGTCAGAGGCCTTTGGTATTGGACAAATTAGAATTGCTTGCCGCTTGCCCACGCAGTAGGTATCGGCATGTCCATAGGCAAGGGAACCATCAAACTCGGCGTGCTTGGCTCAGGCTCTGGCTCGAACATGCAGGCGATTCTCGATGCGATCGAGGATGGCTCGCTGGATGCTGAGATTGTTCTGGTGCTCTCGGATAATCCTGATGCCTATATCCTGGAGCGTGCGCAAAAGGTGGGCATCCCCGCGGAGGTGATTGATTGTGGCGGCTATAAGACAAAGTTCCCAGATGAGTCACAGGCTGCGGTTGCTAACAAGCTAAAGGATCTAGGTGTCGATGTTGTCTGTCTGGCGGGCTTTATGCGCCTGGTGAAGCAACCAATGTTGGATATCTTTCCCGATCGTATTCTTAATATTCATCCTTCGCTATTACCGGCCTATCCCGGGCTGATGGCGTGGAAGCAGGCGGTAGATGATGGGGCCCGAGAGTCTGGCTGTACGGTTCATTACGTGGATGCCGGTATGGACACGGGGCCGACTATTTTACAAGCTACCGTTCCTGTGTTATCAAACGATACGGCTGACACGTTGCATGCCCGCATCCAAGTGGAGGAGCACCAAGTTTATCCAGCCGCTATCCGCTTGGTTTGGAACGAGATCAATAGGCATCCATCAACAATTTAATATTATGGCGAAAAAAACTACGGCAAAAAAATCATCGAAGAGTTCTACGGCAAAAAAAGCTTGGGAGAAATCCATGCCCAAGGATCAGTTTGAATTCATGCGTGAGGTGCTTGGCGCTCCGAGTCCCATAGGGCTGGAAGCGGCGATGTCTTATGGTGTGCTGAAGCCATACTTTGAGAAATTTATGCCGAAGAGTTGGGCTGTGCACCAATTTAAAGGTAATGCGGGAATTGTTGTCGATACGCATCCGGGACGTGATGAGATGACTTCTGTGATGATCATCGGTCACTCCGATAAGATCCGCATGCAGGTGCGCAAGATCGATAACGACGGCAAGATCTGGGTGAATACGGATTCGTTTTTACCCTGCACCCTGGTTGGGCACGAGGTGAAGCTCTTCAGCCAAGAGCCGAAGAAGCCAGGTGTCTACCGCTGCATCGAGGGAGGCACGATCGAGGCTCTTGGTGCGATTCACTTTTCTGCTCCAGCCCAGCGCACCGGAGACAAGGGGTTGAAGCCTGAGATGATGTATCTTGAGCTACAGATGCACGGGGAGAAGTGCAAGGAGCGTGTCGAGGCTCTTGGCATTCGCCCTGGAGATCCGATTATATTGAATCGCCCGATCAAAAAGGGATTCTCTGATGATACGTTTTATGGTGCCTATCTTGATAATGGACTTGGTTGCTTTGTAGTGGCTGAGATTGCTAAAATTTTGGCGAAGTCGCAGCTCAAGAATCTGCGTGTGCTCTACACGATTGCGACTCATGAGGAGATTGGTCGTTTCGGTGCGACTGCCATTGCTGGTGAGCTCAAGCCGGATATTCTGATAGGCTCAGATGTGAATCATGACTACGATGCCGCTCCAGGCATAGGGGCCAAGCGGATGAACCCGCTGGCAATGGGCAAGGGCTTCAGTCTTACTAATGGCTCAATCACCAGCGAGTATCTCAACACTTTGATCGAGAAAGCCTGCCAGAAAAATAAGATTCCTTATCAAATTGATTTCTCAGGTAGGGACACTGGCACAGATGCGATGGCGGCCTCTTTGGCGGGGATTGATAGTGCCGCGACGTCTATTGGATTCCCGATCCGAAATATGCATACGATTTCTGAAACAGGCCACACTGCTGATGTGTTAGCAGCGATTCATGGCATGGTGGAAACCTTTAGGTCGATGGATAAGATGAATCGCGGCAAGGGCATAAGCCGCGATGATCTAAAGAATGGGCACCCTCGACTGGATGGTGCTAAAACACTCTAGGGACTATTCGACAGTAACGCTCTTAGCGAGATTACGAGGTTGGTCGATAGCGCAGCCTCTGATCCTAGCGATGTGGTATGAGAGTAGCTGCAGTGCGACTGCTGCGGGAACGACAGATGTGTACTGTGGGCATGCTGGGATCTCGATGACGTGGTCACATGCATTGCGAGCCTCTTCATCTCCTTCTGTAATGACACCCAAGACGGGTGCGCTGCGTGCCTTGCACTCGGCCACATTACTGAGGGTTTTTTCCTGTCCAGGTCCTTGGTTAAGTAGGGCGATGACGGGCATACTTTCCTCGAGCAAAGCGATTGGTCCGTGCTTGAGCTCAGCGGCGTGATACCCCTCGGCATGGATGTATGAGATTTCTTTGAGCTTGAGTGCTCCTTCTAGTGCGACGGGATACATGTAGCCACGTCCGATGTAGAAGGCGTTGTTGTAGTCAGCGTAGTGAGCCGCTATTTCTGCGATCTGATCATTGGTTGCGAGCACGGTTTTTACCAGTTCAGGAATGCGTTCGATCTCGGCGGCAATCTTGATGCCCTCTTCGCGTGACAAGCGGTGAGCACGAGCGAGCTTGAGTGCGATCATCAGTAGGACTGAAACCTGACTGGTGAATGCCTTGGTGGAGGCGACGCTGATCTCAGGACCGGCGTGCAAGTAGATGCCTCGACCGGTTTCGCGTGCGATGGTGGAGCCGACGACGTTGACGAGTGCAGCCACGAGAGACCCTTTATCCACGGCTTCACGCACGGCGGCGAGGGTGTCGGCGGTTTCGCCAGACTGGCTGATGGCAAGTACCATGTCTCGGCTGCCAACGATGGGATTACGATAGCGGAATTCGGCAGCTTGCTCCACCTCAGCGGGAATAGCAGCGAAGTCTTCAACAGCATATTCACCAATCAGTCCGGCATTCATTGAGGTGCCACAGCCGACGATAAGTAGACGCTGAATGTCGACGAGCTCACGAGGAGTCAGATTGAGACCAGATAGGATGGCTGTGCCGCGGTTGGTGTCGATACGACCTCGGATGGTGTTTTCGATCGCCTCGGGCTGTTCAAAAACTTCCTTCAGCATGTAGTGCTCGTAGCCACCTTTCTCAGCGGCATCGGGCGACCAATCGATTTCGGATGGTGTGCGGGATACGGTTCCCGAATCAAGGCTGCGAATGTCTACTTTGCTGCCCTCAATACGGGCGATGTCATTATCATCGAGGTAGATCGCTTGGCGTGTGTAGGTGATAACAGCGGAGGCGTCTGAGGCAACGATGGTTTCGTCTTCACCCAGGCCAATGACGATGGGGGAGCCGCTACGAGCGACGACCAAAACACCAGGCTCATCCTTGGCCATGCTGGTAATGCCGTAGGTTCCCTCGACCTCTTTCAGGGCGGTGGTGACAGCTTCTAATAGGTCACCTTGGTAATGTGATTCGACGAGGTGGGCGAGGACTTCTGAGTCTGTCTCAGATTTAAAGGTGTGGCCTTGGGCGATGAAGCGATCGCGTAGCGCGTTGTGGTTCTCGATAATGCCATTGTGAACAAGTACGACACGACCTTCATTGCCTTCGTGCGGGTGAGCGTTGAGTGTGGTGGGTGGTCCGTGGGTGGCCCAGCGTGTGTGAGCGATGCCACTATGTGCTTGGTCAAGGGCGCTGTCTTCCTGCTCAACAAGCTCAGCTAGGCCGGCCACCTTACCGCTTTGTTTTCTGATCAATATTCCGTCGTCGCTGGTGACGGCAACTCCAGCAGAGTCATAGCCACGGTATTCGAGCTTTTTGAGTCCGCTGATGAGAACGGGCATGGCTGCTCGTTTGCCTGTGTATCCTACTATTCCGCACATAATGGTTAGATTCTGGTAATGATGGTTGGGTGGCTAGGTGATATCGCGCTTCACCGTTTGGTTAGGGAGTGTCTGTGAGTTGGGGCCAAGTTTACGTCCTGGGTAAATGGCAGTCAGAATGCCTGTGTGGCTGCCGTCACCTACCACGGTGCCGAATTTCCTGCGGCCAGTATCAATAAGCTCGTCGCGCACTCGGGAGAGGTGGTTGGTGCCATCGTGGCGTAGGTTGGAGGTGATGGTGCCGGCGCCGAAGTTGACGTGATTGCCAATAACGGAGTCGCCAACGTAGCTGAGGTGACCGATGGATGAATGGTGACCGATGATTGAGTTTTTGATTTCGACTGCTTGGCCGATGTGGCAGTTGTCTCCAATAGTTGTCGAACCTCTTAGATAACAATTTGGGCCGATCTTGCAGTTCGTGCCGATGATGGCATTGCCTTCGATAACGACGCCAGGAAGAATACGAGATCCTTTACCTACGGAAATAATACCATCTATATGGGCTGCTGGACTAATCTCACCCTCGCTCGATGTGTCCTCGAGTTGCAAGACGAGCTGCTCGTTGACTTGGATGAAGTCCCATGGATAGCGGATAAGAAATGAGCCGTCTGTCGTAGTTACTGAGTTGCTCAGTGCAGCGGCTTGGTCATCACCTGTCCATGCGAGGAGATGGCCGCCTTTAGTTTGTAATGCAGCTGGGCGCGGCTGTGCTGCGATATTTTGCCAGTCTTCGTTGGTAACCCATGCGTTTTCTATGAGTTGTGCTTCATCAATGCCTGCTGCCAGTTGAAGCTGCCAATCACTCAGTGTAGACCCCGCAATCAACTGCTGCCCGATGGGCGAGTCTTGATGGAGTGGCCAAAAATCGGCTACTTGGGCAGGGTGTAATGTCATTGTGGGTGGAGTCTTAAAACATCGTGGCTTTAGGCGCCGATGGTGTTTTTTATAGCGGTGGCGATCAGATCAGCTTGGCTGCGGGCAAGTTCGGCGTCTGGGCATTCGGTGAGTACTCGGATTTTACGTTCCGTGCCAGAGTATCGCACAAAGACACGGCCTTTGTCGGCAAAGGCGGCTTCTGCGTTTTTGATGGCAGAATCTATTTCTGGCACCTCTTCAATCGGCGGTTTGTCGGTGACATCGAGCCCAAGTAATACCTGTGGGTAGATGTCCATGCAGTTGGCGAGCTCAGAGAGAGGTGTGCCCTTGTCTCGCATCATGGAGAGCAGCATGAGAGCACTCATGATGCCATCACCAGTTGTTGCGTAGTCAGAGTAGATGATATGCCCTGAGTTTTCACCACCAAGGTTGTAGCCTTTTTCTCGCATACATTCCAGCACGTGGCGATCACCCACGCCGGTGGTTTCTAGATTGATGCCATCAGCTGCAAGTGAGTCTCTGAGGCCGAGGTTGCTCATCACGGTGGCCACGAGTGTGTTGCCTTTGAGCTTGCCTTGTTGCTTGAGTGCCTTGGCGCACAAGCAAAGGACGCGGTCGCCGTCTATAACTTGGCCGGTTTCATCACAAAAAATAACGCGATCGGCGTCGCCATCAAAGCAGATGCCGACATCGGCCCCATGTTCTTTGACCATTGCCGCCGCTTTTTCTGGGTGCAGGGCACCTACACCCTCGTTGATATTGCGACCATTAGGGTGAACAGACATTTGGATCACTTCGGCACCCAGTTCCTCGAAAATAAGAGGACCCACATAATAGGCGGCACCATGGGCACAATCGACGACAATTTTGAGACCTCTCAGGGAGTTGGCGCCAGCTGCGTTCTTGGTAAATTCGATATAGCGCCCCATGGCATCATCGATGCGAATGGCTTTACCAAGGTCACCTTCAGGCTGAGGTAGATCATCGGCCAGAATTATTTTCTCGATCTCGTGCTCAAGAGCATCATTGAGCTTAAAGCCGTCGCTACCAAATATCTTGATGCCATTATCTTGGTATGGGTTGTGGGAAGCGGTTAGCATGATGCCCGCATCACAGCCCATTGAGCGGGTAAGGTGAGCAACGGCTGGTGTAGGGGCAGGACCGGTGAGTAGCACTCTTGAACCCTCAGAGACAAGGCCACTAGTAAGGGCTGTCTCAAGCATGTATCCTGACAAGCGAGTATCCTTTCCGATCACAACCTTGTGGCGACCTTGGCCATCAGATTGAAGTATGCGGGCAACGGCACGACCTATCCTTAAGGCAATTTCTGGGGTGATGGGGTATTGGTTGGCGATGCCGCGGATGCCGTCGGTGCCGAATAATTGTTTGCTCATCAGTAGGGATCGAATGTGAGTTTTTTATAACTACAGCATATGCAGTCATGCTGTAAGGAGTGAGACTGATCATTTGCTTTAGGGATGTAAAGTAAAAGTGCCGATTGTTCTGTGCACATAAACGCTCAGGATAGGGTATATTTGACCTTGAAATATTTTACAGAGGTGAAATATTATTGATGGCATTACGTCACCTTATATTACTGCCAAGTATTACATAGACTTGATATTCGGTGTTGTAGCTATCACTAGCATGCAAATATGATTTGTGCCAGATACTAAGAATTATTATATGAATCACCCTACTCTTTTAAGCTTTCTGTGTTGTTTGTCCGGTTTTTTGGCAGTTGCTCCATCTACGCATGCGGCAGCCCTAGATAAGGCTCAATGGGCTGAGCCGTTGCCGGAGGTTGAGCTTCTTGCTGCTGCAAGAAAAATCGACATACAGGTAGCCAAGATCTATCAGAAGAAGAAAGCAAAGCAACCAGCTGATGCTAGTGACTCGGTGCTTTTGAGGCGTAGTTTTTTGTTAGCGGTCGGCCGGATACCGACCGTTGAAGAAGCCCGTGTTTACCTGGAATCTGATGATCCCAATAAGCGGGTCTTACTCGTTCGCTACTTGATGAACTCGAAGGGGTATCAAAGCCATATGAGCAACTGGCTCGTTGACATGCTGCGTGTTCAGGAAAATTTCCAACGTCGCTATTCTGCGGCGCCCTACATGGACTGGGTGCGGCAGGCTGTGGCAGATAATATGCCTTTTGATGTTCTGACACGTGAGTTGCTCTCTGCCGAAGGCATGTTGTGGGAGAATGGAGCCGTTGGTTATTACATCCGAGACAAAGGCATGCCTCTAGATAACTTGTCCAATACCATGCGCCTGTTCCTAGGTACTCGTATGGAATGTGCACAGTGCCATGATGACCCCTTCAATGATTGGGAAAGAATGGACTTTTTCCGACTCGCTGCATTTACCAACGGACAGGGTGAGATGAATCGCCATGTTTTCGACCCAATATGGAATAAAATAAGACAAGAGAATGAGCGTGGGACACCGACATACAATTTATACGATTTTATCGGCAACAACATTTACTATGCTACTTTGGCAGGCCCAGGTAATGGCCGAATCAAGCTGCCGAATGATTACCAATATAATGATGGTGATCCGGGAGAGATGATCGCAGCTAAAACGCCTAAAGATCATTCCTTTGCGAAGGGCTTGAAAATGTCTGACCGGAAGAATGCCGACGATGGTAGAGAGAATTTTGCAGAGTGGGTTACTAATTCTCAAAATGATCGTTATGTGACGACCATTACCAACCGTATGTGGAAACGCATTGTCGGCACTGGGTTGTACGAGCCTGTCGATGAATACATAGAGCCACGTGAGCACACATCGCCCGAGCTGACTCGCTATCTGAACAAACTGATGCAGGAATTGAATTATGATTTGAGAGCTTTCCAGCAAATTCTGATGCTTACACGGGTTTATGCATTTGCTTCATCGGAGCATGAGCTCATGCCGGGAGAAAAACCTATCTTTGACGGTCGTAAAATTGACCGAATGAGTGCCGAGCAATACTGGGACTCTCTGGTTACTTTAGTAGCAGGCAATCCTGACAAATTGCCGACTCGTGGAAAGTCTAAATATGTCAAGTATGGCAAGGCCAAGCTTGATATGAAGACTGTCCAAAGTGAGATCATGGCAATTACTGACCCTCAAGAGTTTAAGAGGTATGCCGACAAGTTATTCGACCGTGTGCAAAGCGGGGAGACAATTGGGCCTAAGGCTAAGTCGATGGAGAAGATGGAGAAGATGGAGAAGGATATGAGCATGGAGATGATGTCCAACACCAACAACGGTGGGGCCTTGAAAGGTATTGCACGAGCATCCGAGCTGCGTTCACCTGCACCTAATGGTCACGTTTTACAAATGTTTGGTCAGTCAGACCGACTGTTGTTGGACTCGGCCATTAAAGAAGCCAACACGACTCAAGTGTTATCAATGATGAATGGTGCTGTTGAGAAGCTTGTAGTCGCCAATCGTGATGCTCATATCTACGAGCTTTCTGAGGGCAGTGTGAAGGACCGCATCCGTGCTCTTTTCTACGGAATCCTATCTCGCGCGCCCAGTGAGAGCGAAATGCAGCTCATGGAAACCGAAGTCGAGGAGCGAGAAAGAAAAGGCTACCGCAACATTGTCTCAGCTTTAGTCAATTCTCGGGAATTTATTTTTGTCCCATAACCCACATTTATTGTTAACAAATCAACCCAACCTACAAACTTATGAAATCTGATCTCAATAAAACGGATGAGCTGACTCGTCGTCAGTTCATGGCAAACGCTGCTAAAACTTATCTTGGCGTAGGACTCTCCCCGATGTTGGGAGCCAGTTTGGCAGGTAAGGCCATGGCCCAGACAGGCGGCAAAAGCCAACCTGCTGAAGCAGTTATCTTTCTTAATATGTCGGGGGGAATGAGTCACATTGACACCTTCGATGTGAAGCCTGGAAATAAAGAAATTCAGGGCCCAGTGAATGCCATTGGAACGAGTGCGGATGGGATTCAAATCAGTCAATATTTGCCCAAAACAGCAGCGGTCATGGACAAGATTTGCGTGATTCGCTCGATGAGTAATCAGAATGGTGACCATTTTCGTGGTCAATATATGCTGCATCGAAATTATGCGCCTCGTGCAACGATTACGCACCCGACAGTGGGCGCATGGGTGATGAAGGTTAAAGGGCGTAAAAATAAAGACATTCCGGGGTTTGTCACCGTTGGCACGAGTGCTGGGCATGCTTCTCCCGGATTTTTTGGGGTCAAGTATGGAGGTGTCCCGCTAGGCAGGCCTGACGAAGGCTTGAAAGACAGCACGATCGCAGGATCGGTTAGTGTTGAAGACTTTGATCGTCGCCTGAAGCTGGCCGATGCATTGAATAAGGAATTTCACAGTAAGCATAACAATACCGAAGCCCTTGCTTACGACGAGCTCTACGATGAAGCCGTTCGCTTGATGAAGAGTGAAGACCTCAAGGCCTTTGATATCAGAGATGAACCTAAGTCAGAGCGTGAAGCTTACGGTGAGCACGCCTTTGGACAGGGCTGCATGTTAGCAAGGCGCCTAGTGGAACATGGTGTAAGATACGTTGAGGTGGGCTTAGGCGGCTGGGATACTCACTATGATAACTTCACGGCTGTAGAGGCTCGCTGCAACGTTTTAGATCAGGCTTATGCCAATCTATTAATCGACCTTGAAGCAAAAGGACTTCTTGATACGACGATTGTTGCCCTGAGCACTGAATTTGGTCGAACACCACAAATTCACGGCGATCGCAAAAACGGCAGGAACCATCATCCACGTGCCTACAGTTCATTGCTAGCCGGTGGTGGTATCAAAGGTGGCATGGTATACGGCAGCACCGATGCTGATGGTAACAGCGTTAAAGAGGACAAGGTTTCAACCGAGGATTTCAATGCTACGATTGCCCATGGTATGGGCATTGATACCACCAGTGTCTTACTTTCGCCATCCGGCCGTCCCTTCAAAATTGGCGGTAAAAATGGAAAGCCGGTCAAGAGTCTCTACTCATAGAGCACAAAATTTCCTATTTTTCACTTGTCAGTGTAGTCGGGGAGACGTAAGAACTCCCCGCCTCGCAAGAGGTGCTGGCCGAGCTAACCTCCGGTCAGGATAAAACCCATATGGGTAGGTGGCCGAGTGGTTAAAGGCGGCAGACTGTAAATCTGCTCACGTAAGTGTACGAAGGTTCGAATCCTTCCCTGCCCACCATTACTCCCCAGTCCTTCACGTGAGGACTGGGGAGTAATGGTTTACAGGGGGGCTGGATGAGAACGTAGTTCGAGCGCACAGCGTAGCCCCGCGCATCGCGGGATATTCATCACCGGCAAAATCCGGAGGAGGATTTTGCGAAACTAGCACAGCCTCAGCGGAGCGAAGGCAATCCACCCCTGCCCACCGTCACGAAGGCATGAAAGTCAGCTCACGATCTTTCCCCCACGGGTCCCTAGGAGCATTTGTGCAAACTAGCACAATCCGGCCCTGCCCACAGTCACTGCGCGGACTAAAGCCACAACAATCACTAGCTTGAGTTTATTCTCGTACAGGAACAGCAGCACTGCCAGCGAGTTGCGTTTTTTCCTTTTTGTCGATGCTGCCGTTGTTGTCTTTGTCAAAGGCCTTGAATTGTGGTCCTTGCACGATGAGCCATTCTTCCAGACTGACAGTACCATTCTGGTCGGTGTCGAGAGCCTTGAGTAGCGAGTCGGCTTGCATCTCATCAGCATCAACAGAGCCATCCTTGTTGAGGTCGCTCATGTTAAAGCTCTTTTCCCAGTAGGTGTCGTAGTCTGCTCGGGTGGTGTCAGGGTTCTTTTTATCCTGACGGGCGACATGGAGTAGGTAGTTCCAGCACGGGGTGGCGGTGCTTTTTTCCGGTTGTGCTTCCGTGGCGAGGCCAAGCTCTTTGACTAGGTGGGGGGTGATGACCTTGAGGGCGCCGTCACGGACCGGGTGGATGGTGTCGGGGTTGTAGGTGTGGAAGCGCAGGGGGTCTTCGTCGAGGAGCTTCTCCCAGTTTGGCCAGTGGTCGATGAGCTGGTAGTCGCGCTCCTTGGCGACGTCACGATACATTTGATTAAAAGCATCGAGCTTCGTGCGACCGGTGCGGGTGTGGGCCACGGGGACATTCATCACCTGCAGGATGATTTCGCATTGCGGGTTTTGGGCGAGGATGCGGTCGATGATCTGGGTGAGGTTATTACGGGCGTGCTTGACGCTGGTGTTGCGTTTGGAAACGGCATCGTTGACGGCGAATTCGATGAGCACCGTATCGGGTTTGTGCTTGAGGACTTTTTTATCGAGGCTTTTCACGCCCCAGTCGGAGTTGGCACCTCCTTGGGCACCATTGATGACGGTGCATTGTCCGGGGTATTGCTGATTGAGAACGGTGGCGATCTGGTCGACCCAGGCGCCGACGGCAGTGAGGCTAGTACCAAAGGTGACCAGGGTTTGTTGTTTGCCGGCGTCGAGATTACGGACCAATTGTGTGCTTGCTTGCTTGGCAGAAACTTGAAGCGCAGTGAGCATCATGACGGATGCAATGCTGAGAAGTAAAAAAGGGTTCATCGTAGTTCGTTTCATCTTTGCCAAGGGTGCAGATTTTGAATGGGTGATCATGGAATACTCCAACGATACTTTGCAATTGCCAGATTCCTATCAAATAAACACGACGAAAACTGAGGGGTTGAAGTTGTCTGGGGGATGGCTAGATTTGGCTTATGTTGAAGATGAGCAAATCCTTTGTGATCCGCATGACGCTTTGGTCATTGCTGATGCTTTACATCGTCTGTGATTTCTTTCTCTTCAGTGGTCCGTTAAGAAGTGAGCTGCGGCGGATGTTTCCTACAAAAGAGGACAAGGTAGCCGAGGCGGTTGCCGAGGGTATTTGTGCACGCGTTTACAATGCTCCCATTTATCTGACTCAGGTTGATCGAAGGGTAAGCGAGCGACTCTGGCGCACGGGGCGTGATCCAGGGCGGGTCAGTGAGGCGGATAGGCGGATGTTACGATGGTTGGCACTGGATGAGCTTATTGCTGAAGCTATCCTACGGATTAAAGTGCGGGTGAATATTGAGCAGGCGGAGATTTCCTCGGAGGAGGTGGATGAGGAGTTGGCTCGGTTCGAGAGACGCTTTGATTCAGCTGAGCAGCTCGATGAGGCCATGTTGGCACAAGGTATAGAGAGCAGGGAGGAGCTGCGCTTACGCATGCAGGCGCGCTTGGAGCAGGAGAAATACGTAATGTCTAAAATCAAAGCTAGTATTGCCGTCAGTGATGAAGAGGCGAGGGGCTGGTATAATGACCATCAGCAGGAGTTAACAACGCCTGAGAGGCGCTGTGTAAGGCATCTATTTATCGCGACTCTAGAACGAGAATCTGACGAGGCAAAGCAGATCTTGGAAGTGCATCTTGAGTCGATCAAAGCTGGTAAAGCGTCGATTGAGAGTTTGGCTAGCTCTGTGAGCGAGGATGAAGGTAGTAAAAATACCGGAGGTAATTTGGGCTGGATGCTCAAGGATAGGTTGCCTGGTGACTTTGCAGCACATGCTTTTACGATGCCAGTGAGTGAACCGCGTTTGATTCGCACCAAACTCGGATGGCACATCATTGAGGTCACAGAGATCAAGGCCCCGGAGTTATTGCCTTATGAGATGATGAAGGTAGAAATTATCACCTCGTTGTCCGACTTAGGGCGCAAGCAGGCGATTGATCAATATCGGCATCAGCTCCGATTATTAAATCACGAAAAAGTAGAGATTTACCGTCAGCTCTTGGACTAGGGAAGTCATAGCTTGTGTACGATAAAGCTGAGCCCAAAAACTAGTCCATTTCCTTCTTTTTGAGTTCTTCACGAAGCTTGCCGATGAAACCATCAACAGTAGGGTATTCTGCAGCTCCGAAACGACTAAACTCTCGACCATCATCGCTAAACAGTAAGATGGTAGGAACGCCTGTAACCTTGTAATCCCTCATTATTTTACGATTTTTGAGAGTGAGTGATTTGTTGGATTTAGGAATGTCGAGTTTGACTAATATGAACTTGTTGGAGACAGGACGAATGAACGAGCTCTTAGAGAAAACATTCTTGTGCATCATGATGCACGGTGGGCACCAATCCGATCCGGTGAATTGAGCCAGCACAAATTTCTTGTTTTTCTTAGCTGAAGCTAAAGCGCTATCCAGGTTGGTGGTCCAGCCACTAGCATTTGCATGGTTACTGAATGCAAGGATGAAGATGGTTACGGCGATAAGAGGTTTAAATGCTTTCATGGTATAGGTGAGACGGTCTGTGCAGAGAATTTATTCCAAAAATGTCGATCACTGCCAACAAAAATGCTAGGTAAGTGCTATGCAGAAATTGCTCGTTGCAACAGGAAACAGTCATAAGACCGATGAAATCCGTGCTATTTTGGGGTCAGGATATGCTGTTTCTGACCTGAAGTCGTATCCTGAATTACCTGAGGTCGAAGAGACGGGGACCACTTTCCATGAGAATGCGGCTCTGAAAGCGCTCGAGATCAGCAAGCAAGCGGAAGGTCTTGTGTTGTCTGATGACTCTGGCCTTGAGGTCGATGCCCTAGGTGGTGAGCCAGGTGTTTATTCGGCCCGCTATGCAAGAATGGGCGATGACCATGGCCGTTTCTACATCGATAATATCAGCGGGAGAGCTGGTGATGATGCGGCTAATAACGCTAAGCTTCTGTGGGCTTTGGGAGAGGAGGGGAATCGCAAGGCACGTTTTCGTTGTGTGATGGTGCTGGCACAAGCAGGCGAGCTACTAGCTAGTTTTGACGGAGCTGTAGAGGGTCGCATGCTCGATAAGCATCATGGTAAAGGAGGTTTTGGTTATGACCCTCTGTTTGTTCCCGATGGCTATGATGAGACTTTTGCGGAGCTAAGCTCGGAGGTTAAAAACCAACTCAGTCATCGTGCACGGGCGATGGAGAAGGTCGTTGCTTGGCTGGCAGACCACAGGGCTTAATGGATTGAAACTAAGATCGTAATGTCATCTTGTTGTAGCGCTACGCCACCAGAGTCACCAGCCCCAACGGGTGACGACTCCTCTTGTTGTGGCGGTAGTAGTAAGAGCTTCGACTGGTTACTGTGGGGTTCTTTGATTTTTGTTCTGCTTGGTTATTTTGGGCATTTGTTTTTTGCAGATGCGCTGGCTAACACATCGGCTAGCTTGGCACACTATTGCAGGGGCGTTTTTGAATTGTTTAATAAGATGTGGTGGGGGCTCGGCTTAGGAGTGTTAGCTGTGGGCTCACTCGGCTGGGTGCCTCGTGAATGGGTCGCCTCTATTTTAGGAAAACCAGGGACGCTCAACGGCATCGTCAGGGCGATCTTCGCAGGTTTGTTTCTTGATTTGTGCAATCATGGTATTTTGCTGGTTGCGATGAAGTTGTATGAGCGTGGTGCATCTTATGGCCAGACACTTGCTTTTCTAATTGCTAGTCCATGGAACTCACTGTCTCTAACGTTGGTGCTTATCGCCCTGATTGGTATCAAGTGGACCTTAGGTTTCATCTTGCTCTCGGTCGTGGTCGCCGTGGTTACTGGTTTACTAGTAGAGAAGATGGTCAGGCTAGGTCGTTTACCGGCAAATAATAACAGCATTGAGCTGCCAGACGGCTTCAAGCTCTGGCCTGAAATTAAAGCTGCTTTTAAGCGGTCTAGAATAGATCATGTCTTATTAGCCAAAATGGTAAAAGCGGGCTTGAGTGAATCTCAGATGATCGTGCGTTGGATTTTTTTTGGTACTGTGTTGGCTGCTGCTATTCGTGCCTTCGTTCCTATCGATGTATTTGGTGACTGGTTTGGTCCTACTTGGATAGGAGTAATATTGACGCTGGTGGCGGCAACGGTGATCGAGGTTTGTTCTGAGGGCTCGAGTCCGATTGCGGCAGATCTGGTAACACGAGCAAATGCTCCAGGAAATGGATTTGCTTTCCTGATGGCTGGCGCGGCAACTGACTACACTGAAATCATGGCGCTAAAGGAAACAACGAGATCATGGAAGATGGCGCTCGTTTTACCTATGTTGACTTTACCACAAGTAGTGGTGATTGCATGGTTGGTAAATAGTTTAGCCTAGTTCTGCCCTATTTGCCGGGTGTGGGCAGAGGGCTGAAGACGATGGCGTGCCCAGTATACTGAATGTTTGCACGAACTTGATTGGCTATATATTCTAGTAAGACGTCGGCTGGTATGTTGCTGAGCTGCAGGGTGACTCTGTAATTTTCAAAATGACCATCAAGATCGCGTATCATGAAGTTGCTGCCTTTTTTATCTGGTAGCTGCCGAATCTTTATCGTCACGCTTTCGAGTGCTTCGCGAAGCGTGAGCCGCTCAAAGTCTACCACCGGAATGATGATTTTTTTAAGCTGAGCATGCGCACGCATGGAAGTGTCGTGTTTCTTGGAGGGCTCTGCATGTAATGATAGCAATGACACACATAGGGTGATGATGGCAGCGATGAAGATATTTGATTTTTGTGGACTCATTATTTGGTGGGGTGTGGTTAGTAACTTAGGATGAACGATCTATTCATCGCATAGTTCATAATAGTCTAAGGCTTTCTAAGCCGGGAAGTAAAACTTTAATTTAAGTCGTAGGGCTTATTCATGATGATGAGTGCTTGCTCTTCTTGGCGTTTGGTCTTTGATTTGGGTGTGGGTAATAATGCCAGTGCGAATGAGAACCCAGTATCACCACCTGGGGAGCAGTCACTTCAGCGTTCGGTGGAGTCGCCTCTGCCTGTTGATTTGAATATGACGCCCATTGAGGTGGCATCAGGTCTGCAACACTTGCCTGATTTGATTTTTTTCGACACGTCCGGAAATATTCCTTCACGTAGTCATGCGGCGGTTTCTATCATAGCTGCCAGAGCGGTAGAGACTATCCAAGGGAGAATTGACAATGATGCCGATGTGGAACGTTTGCGTGCAGCGGTTGGTAAGTGGGATGTTCAAGCGCGCTCGCTCGGCTTTCCTGCTGGTGGAGCTTGTGGTTGGATTGATTACGAGGGAGGTTTTTGTTTTGGAATCTATCCTGAGATGCTGGTCTACCAACATGACCGCAAACAATGGTGGCAATGTGGGGATCTTGCACAGCACATCAAAGATGACGGGGGTGTAATCGATAAGGCATCGATTAGTGGTTTTGAGCCAATGATGTCTGAAGACACATATAAGCAAGGGGTAAGCCGAATTCACGAGTATATTGCAGCTGGGGATATTTATCAGGTTAACTTGACCCAATGCTATCGCGCAAAAGCATTGGGAGGTTCCTTATTCCCGCTCTATCGATATCTCCGCGAGGAGACTCCTGCTCCTCTTGCCGTCTGGATGAAGCTCAACCAGCGAGAAGTGCTTTCATCATCACCTGAGACATTTCTACGTATGAGCGGCAGGTCTGTCGTGACTCGGCCGATCAAGGGGACACGACCTCGTTTTAAGGACGATGAAGCGGACCAAGCATCAGCACGAGAACTGCTTAATTCTGAAAAAGAAAATGCGGAGCTCATTATGATTACCGATCTTGAGCGTAACGATCTGGGCAAGGTATGTGAGTTTGGCAGCGTAAGGGTGGCTGATATGCTTTCTTTGGAAAAGCTGGAGCATGTTTATCACTTGGTCTCTACGGTTACTGGAACCTTGCGCGAGGATGTCGACCAGTTGGGAGCACTGGCAGCCTGTTTCCCTGGGGGCAGTATTACAGGGGCCCCCAAGAAGCGGGCAATGGAGATCATTGATGAGCTAGAGACCATGCCACGAGGGCTTTACACTGGTGCGGTAGGTTACCTTGGTTTCAATGGAGAGAGCCAATTTAATATCCCCATTCGTACTCTGGTAAGAGATGGTGATAGCCTTCATTACCACGTTGGTGCCGGCATTGTTGCTGACTCAGATCCTGATGAGGAGTTTGAGGAAACCTTGCACAAGGCTAAGGGCATTAAACTCGCTATTGAGCGTTATCAACAAGATGACGATGACTAGTTGTGCGTTGACGGATGGCGGTTGTGCTTTAGTTTAAGTCTATACGTAACATCAGCCTATGAAATCCGTTCAAATCTCTCACATCGTCCGTTTGCTTGCCTTGTCCTTCTGCGTGTTTTTGCTGCCATCGTGTAAGTTAGTCAGCAGTATTGTGAAGCTGCCAGTTAATGTGGTCAAATCGACAGCCCGAATGGTGGGTGTAAGTAACTTAACTGATCACCGAGCCCAACCGGTAAGCAAAGGTTTGAATTCTGGATCTGAAGCTAATGCAACTGATTCTACCAAAGAATCTCGTTCCTTGGATTGATCTTGTTGAATGACTGAGCTCGGTGGGTGCAGCTCAATGGGCTTTCCTTTAGCTAAGGGGAAACAAAAAAACGCGGTCTGCCAGATAACTCCGACACGACCGCGTTGATGTGAATGACGATGGTTATCTAGCTACAGCCGCAACCTCCTCCGCAGCACTTAGCGGCGGCAAAATTCTCAGAGACAACGTCCCAGTTGACTACGTTCCAGAAAGCAGCGATGTAGTCTGGGCGGCGATTCTGGTAGTTGAGGTAATAGGCGTGCTCCCAGACATCGAGTCCAAGAATGGGCTTGCAACCACAGGCACCAGCAAATTCTCCCATGAGGGGGTTGTCTTGGTTGGCTGTAGATGAAGTAGCAAGTGATCCGTCTGCTTTCACTCCGAGCCATGCCCAGCCTGAGCCAAAGCGTGTGGCGGCTGCTTTTGCAAAGGCTTCCTTCATGCCGTCCAGTGAGCCGAAGCTGCTGTCGATTGCTTCAGCGAGTTCGCCAGATGGAGCAGATGCGCCACCAGGAGCGATCACTTTCCAGAATAAGCTGTGGTTGAAGTGTCCGCCGCCGTGGTTGCGAACGGGTGTTTGTATCTCAGCAGGTACTTTGTCGAGGTTTTGGATCAGTGCTTCTACAGAGACACCCTGGAGATCAGCGTTACCCTCAAGGGCTCCGTTGAGGCCAGCGACGTAAGTAGCGTGGTGTTTGCTGTGGTGAATCTCCATGGTGCGCGCATCAATGTGCGGCTCCAGAGCATCATATGCATATCCTAGTTCGGGTAATTCGTGGGCCATAATGTCTTTTTGGTTTGTATGAGTTGTCATCTCTTCGCTGTGAGGTTAATGGTAACCCATGCGCGGATGTCGTCGGAACTATGGCTCAGGATTCACGCACCGCAAGAAAAACTCTACTCGATGCCAAGCATGACCATTTCTCCAGAACAACTTCCACTTGTCACCGCTGCAGCGGGCTTGCTGACCGGAACCATACTAACGTGGCTTATCGTTTCTGCTAAACACAAAGCGCAGGCAGGTGTTGATGCTGAAAAGCTCAAGGCTGAACAACTACGCTTGCAGGGTGCCGTTAATGATTTGAACGCGCTTGAGGTGCAGCACGACAAGCTCAAGGAGCAGGAACAGGCCCTGAAACAAGCACAGACTGGGCTTGAGGTTAGGCTTGATGAAGAAAAGAAATCTGCTGCTGAGAAGCAAGCATTGCTCGAAAAAGCAGAGCTTCGCTTGACGGATACCTTTAAAGCTCTTTCTGCCGAAACACTAAAATCGACGCAGGACCAGTTTCTCTCGATGGCAAAAAACAGCCTCAAGATACAGCAACAAGAGGCGACCAGTGAGTTAGAAAAACGTAAGGTGGCGGTGGAGCAGCTGGTGAAGCCGATTTCCGAGACTTTAGAGAAGGTGCAGACTCAGATTACCGAAAACCAAAAACAGCGAGAAGGTGATAAAGCCGCTTTAAAGCAGCAGATGATTCATATCACGGAGTCGAATCAGGGACTCGAAAATGCCACCAAAAACCTCGTCAAAGCACTGCGCCAGCCGACAGGGCGTGGTCAGTGGGGTGAGATGCAGCTGCGTCGGGTAGTTGAGATGGCAGGTATGCAAGAGCACTGTGATTTTGAAACGCAGACGACGACTACCACGGACGAAGGTAAGCGTTTAAGACCGGATCTTATTGTGAAATTACCCGCTGGCCAGCAAGTGGTAGTTGATGCCAAGACTCCGATGGATGCTTATCTGGATGCTATCGAAACAGATGACGAAACCGTGCGTGCAGCAGCGATGGCGCGGCATGCCAATCAAGTTCGCACTCACATCCAGCAGCTAGGCAGCAAGAAATACCAAGGTCAGTTCGAAATCACTCCAGAGTTTGTTGTGTTGTTTTTACCAAGTGAGGCTTTCTTCTCTGCAGCGCTGGCGCAGGATTCCAGCCTTATTGAAAAAGGGGTAGACCAGAATGTCATCCTGGCTACGCCGACCACCCTAATTGCTCTGTTGCGCGCTGTTGCCTTTGGTTGGCGGCAGGAGGCACTCGCTCAAAATGCCCGTGAGATTTCAGCAGTTGGCAAGACGCTATATGAGCGTCTAGGTGTGTTTGCTGGTCATCTGGGCAAGGTGGGCAAAAATCTTGAGACGACGGTTAAAAATTACAACAGTGCGGTCGGCTCGTTTGAGCGCTCTGTCCTTCCCGGAGCGAGGAAGTTTCCCGAGTTAGGTGCAGCATCAGAAGACCCCCGCCTCGGTGAGGTTAACGCAGCAGAGGTGGTGCCGCGGCAGCTAAGCACTGACTCTATACCTGATATAGATCAAGAAGTGGCCTCGAGTGACGAGCTTGCTGTGCCTGACCAGCCAGATATAGGCTCAGCCGCTGATGATTTTCGCTCGGCTCTTGATTAAATTCGTGAAGCCAATTCAGCTTGTCCATGCATTAGGCTGAAGTTGATAGTCTGGTAGGCATTTGCGATCTTTCCAGCCGTGGTGGAAGACTTCCGTTGCAGATCCCGACATAGGGGGGACAAGCCAGCTCCAGTTGCCAGATACGAGACGCTTCTCTGCTTGTTCTTTCGCTACAAAGCGCATGAATTCGGAGGAAGCTCGGTGATGGTCGACAATGCGAACACCATCTTCTAAGTAGGAGTGTAATACAGCTTCGTTTAACTCTACAAGGGCACGATCTTTCCACAGGGTTTCTGATTTGTTACCCATTAGTCCCATTTTATCAGCGATGATGGGTAGTTGATTGTAACGTGCTACGTCGCCAAGATCACGTGAGCCAATCTCTGTTCCCATATACCATCCATTGAAGGGCGCTGCGCGAAAATTGAGCCCGCCGAGGCGGAGGTTCATATCAGAGAGTACAGGCACAGCATACCATTCAAGGCCAAGATCCGCAAACCACTCTAAGCTGGGGTGCCGCAATGTTACTTTGAGGCAATCATTTTCCGGTGGGTCGAAAAGCTGTGCGGGTTCACCGCGTTTTTGAATGATCCATGGCAACAAATCAAAATCTGTACCTTTGCCCTGCCAGCCCATTTTTTGAGCGATTGTGGTAAATGCTTCGTTCTTAGGATCACCCAGATAATGACCGTTGGCTTGCTTGCCATAGCCGGCATATCCCAAAAGTTGATGATTCCATATTCGCAGGGGAGGGCCATCGCGGTCTTCAGGCGCGTAGATGCTCACTAAGGGTTTGATTTTACCGCCGTTGGTCGCCCGGCGGAGGTGTTCGATCAAATCCTTAGCCATAGCTTCAGGCTCAACAATGTAACGTTTGTCGCGCACCTCTAACGAGGACCAGAAGAGCCTGCCAATACAGCGCGCGTTGTTGCGCCAGGCAACGCGTGCACCGTGCTCTAGCTCCTCAAAGCTTGGCTGCCATGCTTGGTCATTCTGAAAGGCATCGCGAGCGGCGGCTTGCCTGCTGGTCAGCTTTGCCTGGTCCCAACTCAATTCTTCATGACAAAGGGAGAGGAAATCCAGGGCCTCTTGTTGCGGTGAGCTTGCTTGGGTTGATGACATGGTAGCTTGTGACTATAGATCTAAAATAGTGCAGGTTGATGTTTAGCCAGTTGATTGTGACTAATCTGTATTTATTGTGATTGAGGAATGTCTTCCTCGTGCCACGGCCAAGAGCCAGCCATCCATTCTGGAGCCTTACCTTGGATGCGCTGCCACAGATAATCAAGAGTTTCGCCCGCTTTAGATTTCTCTCTAAAAGAGACCTGGTTAAAATCGACTTGATCGTCTTGCTGGGTGAGCTTCCAAGTGAAGATGGGGCTTTTTCTCTCGGGCGTCACCATTTCTGTGAAGCGCATATCCACAAGCAGCATAGAGTTTTTTTCCTGAGGGTCTGCAATGACTTTGTGCCAGCTTTTCGTAAACCAGATGAGTTGAGCTGCTTCGGGCTTTTGTTTGATAGGCTCTAACGATTGATGCCCTTTTGGTGTGCTGTCGATCCGGCAAGTTCGTTGAGGTGCGTCCAATACGGACCAGTAAGCAATATGGTAATGATCCCCTGATTCGGCGAGCATACGCCAGAGCAAAATATTGGAGAGAGTGGGTGCGGTCATCATCCGTGTTGGCGTGATGCCCTGAGCTTTGAGTTGTTTTTCAAAGTAGGCATCTGCTTGATATTTCAAACCAAAGCTGGCTGTGGTGTAGAGGCATAGCCAAACTGCTGTTACACGCCCAATGATGGTGCGTGTGGAGGATGACTTCCCAAAAAATAAAACGAGGATTAAGCCTGCCAGCATGGGCAGGGTGAAGGAGATGTCGATGATCGACATGTTGTTCAAGGCAAAGCGGTGGTTATGAAACGGCTCAAAGATCTGGGTGCCGTAGGAGGTGAAGCAGTCGATGGCGACGTGGGTGACCCAGGTGATAAAGACAAACCAGGTCGCCTGCCGTTGGGTCACGCCTTTTTTCCGGTGAATTTTTGCCAGCAGCCAGCCAAGGACAAGGGCGGCCACAAAACACATCAGAATGGAGTGAGAGATGCCTCGATGCCATGAGAGTTTTTGGATTTTATCAAGCCATGGGTAGATGATGATGTCGAGATCAGGAAGGGTTCCAATAAGTAAACCCCATGCCAAGCCCTTCCCGCCTAGCTGTTTACGCAAGGTCATTTCGCCGCACAGTCCGCCGAGTGCTGCTTGGGTGATGGAATCCATGCGCGCAGGTTAGCCCGAGTTGGTTATGCCTGCAAGTGGATGTGCATCTGCAATTGTCATGCTTCCGCTGAGAGGGGGTTTGTGTCATGCTTTACGATGTGTTAAGAGATCGCACATGGAATTTGCAGAACGTCGTCGGCTTGTTTTTTATGTGATCTTATTATTTCTAGTGAGCGGCGGGATGGTTTATTTGAGTAAGGTAAGAGTGGCAGATACCAATGAATCATCGTCCGCAATTACCAGTAATAGGCCCTCAATAATCGTCCAATCTCCAGCTAAGGCCTATGAGCCAACAGCTTATGATTATGAACAAGAGCAGGCAAGTCGTGATGGCACCGGTAAGATGTATTTGGGTCGTGAGATCTCACAGGTGATGGGGCATGCAGCCATTCACTGGCTTGAGCGACCTGAGCGAGAGGCAGAGGAGGCAACAAGCAGGGTGATGAATGGCTTAGCAAAAGAACTAAAGCCTGACGCTGTGATTGTAGATGTTGGCTCAGGTTCTGGCTATTATTCATTCCAACTCGCAAAGCTTGTGCCTGAGGGCAAGGTGATAGGTGTCGATATTCAGCCTGAAATGGTCGATTATCTGGTTCAAAAGGCAGGGCGACTAGGCGTGACCAATGTGGTTTCTAATCTAGGTAAAGTGGATTCAGTACAATTGCCCGCTGAGAGTATTGATGCCGCGATCATGGTTGACGCGTATCATGAGTTTTCGCACCCGAATGAGATGATGCAGTCTATTGTGTATGCCCTCAAGCCCGCTGGTCGTGTCTATTTACTCGAATATCGTGCCGAGGATGATGCGGTGCCGATCAAGCCATTACACAAAATGACAGAGGCACAATCTATCAAGGAGATGGAGGCCGTGGGATTAAAGCATCTCAAGACGGAAGGATATCTGCCATGGCAGCATTTTATGGTGTTCGAGAAGTGATTTAACAAAAATCTAGGATGCTTTGTTGAGGTACTCGCGGTCTTCAATGATCATAACTCCCCGCCAATCTCGCCGGAGATGGATTCTTTCCCGGGTCCTTTTTTTGGCTTTTAAATCGCCGTATTCAATCGTCAGTTTAGCGCTCAAACGGTGAATTTCGATATCGTTAAACTTCAGCACAGGGACACGTTTTTCTCTGAGCATGGTGTGGATCGGAGTTTCTAGATGATCTGCATTCCATAGATAGTTTGCGGGAGGAAAGTCATCAAGATGACTGAGGCTCATAAATACTTCACGTAACTCAGTCTCGCTATGTTTTTTGGTAAGTCTGCGCGCAGCATTGCGGCAGCGAAGACGCTCCATCAGCGCGCCTTCTGGATTCTTGCCATCTTCAGCAATTTCAGTCAGGGCTTGGAGTAATTGAAGCCGCATGCCTGCCAGCCACTGTTTGCGGGTGATGGACCCTGATTGATACCATGTAAGTAGCTTATTAGGTGATATTAATGGTGGAGGTGGCATGGCTTTCTAACATGGGTCGGGGCAAGTCTTGAGCTGATTAAAGTACGCAATATTCAGGAAACAAGTTTGCGATTAGTGGGTCCGGCTTTGAGTTAATAGCAAGTTGTTTGCCGCTTACGGGGTGGTCGAATGTCAACGATTTAGACTGGAGCAGCATGCGCGTTCCGGTGTCTAGAAGTTGTCCAAGGTGGTGTGAGGTATCAATTCCAGCGTAGCGGAAGTCGCCGATGATTGGCTTGTTTATATGAAGTAAATGCCGGCGAATTTGGTGATAGCGGCCAGTGTGAGGTCTGGCTTCAACCAGTGAGATGCAGCTTGGTTTCTCATCTGCTAGGCCACGTGGTTGAGCTAATGCTAAACGCTGAAAGCTAGTGTGGGCATCTCGTATTGGCTGGTTATCCTCTTTTTGAATACCTTGATGGCATTCCCATGGCTGATGACCGACATCCCCATGACAAACGGCCCAATAGGTCTTGGCCACTTCATGGCGTTCTAGGGCACGGTGTAGAACTTTAGCTGCATCGCGACAGATGCCAAAGAGAAGAATCCCGGTCGTCGGGCGATCAATACGGTGAATATTGTATACGCGGTGATCAATCTGATCCCGCAGAATTTTCATGGTGACTAGGTCATCTTCTTTTGGGTGGTCAGCTGGGTGAACGAGATGTCCTGCGGGTTTGTGTACAGCAACAAGCCACTCGTCCCTGTATAGGATGGTGAGTGGCTTGTTGGGTGAATTCATGGTTGGTGATGTCGCCAACCTTGGAGTGAACATTTAAAGTTCACTGTAGGCATCTTCACCGTGTTCGGTGAGATCCATTCCTCGGTTTTCCTCTTCTTCCGTTACACGGATACCGATGGTGGCTTTGGTTACAAGCATGATAATGACTGTTGCTACGGCTGACCAGACAATCGTGACGCCAAGGCCAGTAAGCTGAATTCCTAGCTGCTCGCCCATGGGCTTTAAATTGCCGAGACCGCCGAATGTAGTTTGTCCGAAGACTGCCAGTAGGATGGTGCCTAGGATTCCGCCGACACCGTGAACGGCAAAGACGTCGAGAGAGTCATCGATTTTGAATTTGTTACGGATCAAGTTCACTGCGTAGTAGCAGAACACCGCCGCGATAGCACCGATGGCAATGGCACCCATAGGGCCGACATTACCTGAAGCAGGAGTAATGGTGGCAAGTCCAGCAATTAAGCCTGTGACCATGCCAACGAGACTCGCCTTACCATTGAGCGTGCGCTCCATGAGGCCCCATACACCGGCTGCCGTGGCAGCGGAAAGGTGAGTGACAAGCATGGACATGCCAGCACCTTGTCCAGCACTGACCTGACTGCCTGCATTGAAGCCAAACCAACCAACCCACAGCATTGAAGCACCAATGTAGACCATGCCAGGGTTGTGTGGTGGATGTGGATGCTCTGGAAAACCTTTGCGGCGCCCGAGCATGATCGCCATCACTAGCGCTGAAACACCAGCAGTTGCGTGGACGACGATGCCTCCCGCAAGATCTTGAATGCCCATTTCGTAGAGCCAGCCACCGCCCCATACCCAGTGGCATACGGGGGCGTAGACAAGCACAAGCCAGAGTGCAGAAAAGACCACAATGGCGCTCATCTTCATGCGCTCAACAACGGCGCCAACGTAGAGGGCCGGAGTAATAATGGCGAAGGTCATCTGGAACATGATAAAGAGCGTCTCTGGTAAAGTTCCTGCGGTGGTTTCAGTGGTGACACCTTTAAGGAAAGCGGCATCAAGGTTGCCGATCCAGCCACCATTGCCGCCCTTGAAGCAGAGGCTGTAGAGGCAGACGACCCATAATACGGAGGCCATGAAGGCGATGCCAGAGCACTGCGCCATAACGGATAATACGTTTTTGGAACGCACTAGACCGCCGTAGAAGAGCGCAAGCCCGGGCATGGTCATGAACAGCACAAGGGCGGTTGCGGTGAGGATCCACGATGTGTCGCCAGAATCGGTGGCTGCTGCGACGGCTTCTGCTTCCTCTGCGTAGATAGCCATGGTTGAGGCAAAGAGTAAGCAAGCGGAAGTGATTATTTTTCGGGTATAATGAGTTGGATTCATTGTTTGGTGTTTGTCTGGATAGTTGGAGTTGCCCCAGTCGCAAACAGTTTTTCATTTCATAACTATCTCATTAAGAGGCGATAAAACCATATTTATGAGCACAAGAAATGACCGCTTGCAACTAAGACAAAAATAATAGAGCAAGAAGTGTACCGAAAAATAAAAAATCTAAAATTAGTTCAGCAGGTGGTATGCCAACTCGATGCTCACCTGAGCTTTACTCTATTTTCAGGTTTTTCTGTTTATCCTTATTTGCTCAGGTTACAAGCTCACCTGTGAGACCACAATTTGAAGAGCTGGACTATCAGCAAACTCCACTCGGTGAGGTTATCCTGCGCCGTCGAACGATGCAGACCCTAGACGATCTGGAGATATACGAGATTATGCTGGGCTCAGACTTTTTGATGTCGAGTTTGTTTACCGTGGTGGAGGAGGCCTTGTCTGATCTGGGACTTGCAGCTGCGATCGAGAATTTCCCCGAGCAGAAATTAAATGTTGTGGTGGGTGGTTTAGGCTTGGGCTACACAGCGAAAACAGCGCTGGATCACGCGGAGTTGAAAAAACTCATTGTAGTAGATTATTTGAAGCCCGTGATTGATTGGCACGAGCAGGGTCTTGTGCCATTGGGTCATGGCCTTGTTGCGGATGAGAGATGCAGCTTTGAGCATGGTGATTTTTTTCAAAGGGCGGTAAAGGCTGAGGGGATAGGTTTTGACTCAGCCAAGCCTGAGGCAAAGTATCATGCTATTTTACTCGATATCGATCATTCGCCAGCTCACCTGCTAAATGATCAGCATGCGGATTTTTACCGTATCGATGAGCTTAAAAAAATGACCGAACAACTTCACCCCGGTGGTGTTTTTGCTCTGTGGTCAGACGATCCCCCTGAGGCGTCTTTCATGAAAACCCTAACAGATGTTTTCGTGAGTTGCGATACGCATGTGGTTCCCTTCGAAAATCCGATTCTTGGCCGAAGCTCTGAGAGTACTGTTTATGTGGCTAGAATCTGAGTGCTGAGCCTTTCTTCTGAACAATGAAGATATCGTCTCGAATGTTGCCGTTTGCGGTGTTGGCATGCGCTCTCTTATGGGGGAGTGCATTTCCAGCTATCAAGGGGATCTACGCCGAGTGGCAAAGCCTAGCGATTGAGCCTACCATGCCAAATAGGATGTTGCTTGCTGGGGTAAGGTTCATGATCGGGGGGGCTGCTCTACTGATCCTTGCTAAGAGGCCCTTGCAGGAGCTCAGAAACACGTCGCTACCTCGGTTGCTGGCATTTGCATGTGCTCAAACATATGTGCAATACGCCCTGTTCTACACGGCGCTTGTTATTTCAAGCGCTGTATTGGGTGGCTTGCTAGTGGGTTCTGGCAGTATTTGGTGGTTGCTGTTAGCGCCTGTTCTCTTGAAATCACCTTGGCCAAGTCGCCAGCAGTGGGGGTTTATATTGTTAGGGGTCGCGGGGGTTGTGTTTGCCGTTTATCGCCCAGGCGCTGGTAGTGGTCAGGCTGTCCTTGGCGGTATTCTCTTTTGTCTGTGCACGCTCAGTGGTGCACTTGCTTTGATTATCCTTCAAAAAATATTGAAGACAATGGGGCCAAAATCAGCAACAGGCTACGGCCTCTTTTTTGGCGGTATTCTTTTTATGCTCAGTGGTATGTCAGCATGGCCGGAGTTACCGGCTTTGTTCTCTCCTAAGGTAATACTTTTGACCCTATATCTTGCCTTTGTGTCCGCCTTCTCATTCGGGCTATGGAATTACCTGACGAGTCTATTCCCAGTCAATCTATTGGCGGGTTATCGATTCCTCGTACCAGTCTGTGCGATCATTGAGTCCTCCCTGCTGGTCTCGGGTGAGGCTCCAGGTTACGGTATATGGGTTGGAGGGGCCTTGGTGGTCGCCTCTCTGATTGGCCTGCATCGCCATGGTCGGAACAGACTGAGAGATGAACCTACTTGATCGATCTGATACCGTCTTTCGCAATCGTGATTTTGCGTTTTTTGAAGAGTGCACCCGTTGCTTTTTTAAACGCTTTTTTACTGACCCCTAAGGCTTGATAAATATCGTCAGGGGGACTGGTATCACATAATGACCAAAAGCCATCACGAGCTGCGAGTTCAACTTCGATTTTGGTCTCAAGATCTTCTATCTTTTCTTGCACCGATTGTTCGGGTGGTTGAAGGCTGAGATCTATTTTCCCATCGTCACGTAGCTTGGCAATGTAACCGGTTAGAATTTCTCCTGGTGCAGGTTTTCGAAAGACTTCGTTGGCAAAAAGAACGCCGCTGTGTTGGCCGTTGATGATGGCTTTGTAGCCCAGGTCGGTTTTGGCATATACCATGAGTTCGACTTGCTGATTGAGGGTATATTCTGGCTCTTGTTTACTCAGATAACGGTTGATGCGACGGCTAGCAACAATGCGATCACTTTCAGGATCTACGTAAACGTAGACTACATAGGATTTGCCAACGTCGAGGCGGCTGTTTTGCTCTCGAAAGGGAATGAACAGATCTTTGGCTAGCCCCCAATCCAGAAAAGAGCCAATGCCAGTAACCGATATGCATTCCAGGCAGGCAAAGGTTCCTGGCATCGCCTTGGGGTGCTTCATGGTAGCGATCGGGCGATCCTCAGAATCACAATAGATGAAGACATCGACGGTCTCGCCTACTTCGCAAGGTCCGTGGATTTCGTTGCGCGGTAGCAGAATGTTGCCGAGCTCACTGCGTGAATCGAGAAAGAAGCCTGGGGCGCTTTTTTTAAGTACGTTCAGCTGTGCGCGTTCGCCTATTTGTGCGGGGGTATCAGACATGTTGGGGGAGGGCTAGGGGTGACTTTTGCTCAGCAAGCGCAAGGCAACGGGAAATGTTGGCGAGTGGTGCTGCTCTTAGAAAGAGGGGAAGTCTTTTTGGATGGGGAGGTGGCTGTTTGCCACACCCGTATATGAATCAGACGCTAGTGGTGTTGGTAGGAATGGCGTCTGTGGGAGGAGCGAAGACATTATGACGGGTAAGAAATTCATCAGCGGCGTTGCCATAGGCGATACTTGCGTTGCCTGAGGGGTCGTGCTCAAAGATGGTTTTGCCATGGCTGGGGGCTTCTCCGATACGAATCGATCTTGGGATGACTGTCTTGTATAGTTGGGCTGGAAAGTAGTTGGAAACTTCTTCCACTACTTGTCGCGACAGATTAGTGCGGCCATCGTACATGGTCATGAGAATGCCTTCGAGGATGATTTGAGGGTTCGCGCCAGACTCTCTAATCTGTTCGATGACTTGCACGATCTTGGCAAGCCCTTCTAAGCCGAACCACTCGCACTGAAGTGGGATTAGGATTTCGTCTGCAGCAGCCAAGGCTGAGGTCATCAGGACGCCGAGTGAGGGCGGGGTGTCAAGAATGCAGAAGTCGAATTGGTTTTGTTGTTTGTAGCTGGTTAATAGCTTACGTAACCGCACGAGGTGGTCATCCATGCGTGCGAGTTCAATTTCAACGCCTGCAAGATCCATGCCCGATGGGATGATGGATAAATTCTCGATACGGGAGGGGACGATTTTCTCTTCTAATCCGCATTCTCCAAGCAATGGATGGTAGATAGTGTAGTCATCATCACCATCGGTCTCATGTCCAATGCCGCTGCTTGCATTGGCCTGGGGGTCAAGATCGATTAGCAATACGCGCTGTTGGCGTTGAGCTAGCCCGGCTGCTAGGTTGATAGCCGTGGTTGTTTTACCGACACCTCCTTTTTGGTTCGCGATGGCAATTATTTTCATTCTGTTTTCTACGATGATTGGGTCTTTGCTTCGGAGGTGGTCGCGTTTGACCATGCACTATTCATGCGGTTGACCAAAGATAAAAAATGCATGATCTGTAAACGTGTCATTGCACTGGGGCTACATTTCGTCAGTCTGCTCTCAGCAAGTGATGTTTATAACCGAGCCATGGGTAGGTCAAGCAGCCGGAGGTCGAATCTTCAAGGATGCGCGTGCCTTGCTGAGGCTGGGAAAGGTGGCTGGGCTGATTTATAAAAATACCGATCAAGGCCATGTCTTTCAGGCTCAGGTGGGTTCTGGCAAGCGACCAATGCGTGTAGTCGTCAAGGTAATGAGTCCCACTAGGGTCAAAAACCTATGTAGCTGTGCGATGGCTCGATCTACGGGAGCGATGTGTGAGCATGCGGCGGCAGTATTGTTAGCTGGTATCGAACAGCACGATAAGGGGCTAGAGCAGGAGAAGGCGCCCGAGCGAGTCAAGAAGTCCGGCGTTGCTTGTCAAGCTGAGGTAGTGCCCCTGCAGGTGAGATTTTCGCCCCATTTTCCGCAAGAAGGTCTGAAAGCAATTCATTTGAGACCTTGTCAAAAAGCGACTGCGGATGCTGCTGATGAGCAACTTGCTATATGGCTTATTGAAAATGTTGGGTCTGCTGGTGCTGCTATGATCTCAATTCCGGATGAGAAACTTGCGGCGTTTTATCGGGTAATCAATGGTCATCCGCGTATTTTCTGTGGGGATACCCTCATGAGAGTTCGTGTAGGATCTCTGCGCCCAGCTCTAGAATTAGAGCTGGAAGATGAGATGATGTGGCTCAAGCTGAGGCATTCGGAAAGTGATGAGCTAAAGCTAATAATGTTGGGTGACAGCCTAGCTGAGTGGCAGCCGACTGAGTATCAGCTGACGGTGGCGAATCCCTCAGATATCAACCATTCATCAGGGCCTTCGTTGGTCGAGGTTATTGACCCTCAGGACTTGCTGGCCGGCGATTGGCTGCAAATTGAGGTAAAAGATTTTGTTAAAGTATTGGACGTTCTTGCTGAAGGGTATCAATTGCCGAGTGATCTGGGAGGACTCCAGATTGAAGAGGCAACGCCAGTGCTTGAGATGAATTTAGCAGGTTCAACACGTGCTTTACAAACTCGTCTGACTGCCATTTACGGGCATGGGGAGCGAGTGGTCTTGGCTTCGACCAGACAATCAGAGGTTTCATTTCCAATACAATCTGAGGAATCAAGTAAGTGGTTGGTTCGTAATCCTGAGGTTGAGCAACAGGCTATTGCTAAAATCATGGCGAGTGGTTTTGATGTGATTGATGCCACAGGATCATTACTTCTGCGAGGTGAGGATGAGGTGATTGATTTTTTGACTACTGTATTACCTGATTTACGGCAGAAGTGGAAGGTGCTGACAGAAGATAAGCTCCAGCAGGTGGAGCGGCGTGTTGATCGTATCATCCCGTCTATCCAACCGCAGGGTGGAGGCGAAGACTGGTTGGCTTGTGAGCTTTCGTGGCAGGTTGGTGGTCATGCATTAAACGAAGCAGCTGTTCGTAAATTACTTCAGTCAGGAAGTCGAACCATGTCGATGCCAGGAGGCGGTAAAGCAGTTATCTCTCAATTTGATGCCGAGGTGATGGAAGGTTTTCTGCTTGATACAGATCCACGACAAGAAGACGGCCGTTATTACTTTTCAGCACAGCAAGGCGCTTATCTTGACTGCCTCCGTGCTCATTACGGCAACGAGAATAAAAGTGATGTCACTGCTGTGCCTAAATTGCCACCAGCATTGGCCGACATATTACGTGAATATCAGAAGGAGGGTGTTGAATGGTTGTATCGTATCGCATCCAGTAATGGATCGGCATTGTTAGCTGATGATATGGGCCTTGGTAAAACACTGCAGACATTGGCGTTTCTTAAGCTGTGGAAGACCAATAATGCATCAATGAGGAAGCTTCCCGTGTTGATCGTATGTCCAGCTACGCTTCTGGGCACATGGCGTGATGAAGCTTTGAAGTTTGTGCCTGATTTTAATGTGCTCATCATGCATGGAGCTCGACGTCGCTCCTATTATGACGTGATGTCATCTGCTGACTTGATCATTACAAGCTATGCTTTGCTTGATCGAGATGTGGATTATTACAAAGACTTGCCCATAGCAGCCATGGTTTTGGACGAAGCAAGTGCGATACGCAATCCAGATACCTTAGCGGCAAAAGCGGCTCGACAAGTGAGGTGCGCAGCTCCTGATGCCGCTTGTATTGCGATTACCGGTACACCTGTGGAAAACAGTGTTCGAGACTTATGGTCGATTTTTCAATTCTTGATGCCAGGTTATTTAGGCAACAGAGAAGATTTTAGAAACAGATACGAGCTTCCATGCGCTGCAGAGCTTCCTGATCGTGCTGCATTGCAACGTTTACGTTGGCGAACAGAGCCGTTTATGTTGCGCCGGGTGAAGACTCAGGTTGCTAAAGATCTTCCGCCTAAAATTGAGAGTGTGATCTGGTGCGACCCCTCAGCGCTTCAGCGTGATCATTATCAATCAATTATGCGCCACGGTGCTGAGAAGGTTAATCAGGCTCGTGAAAGTGTGGGTAAAGACGGGGCCAGAATGCAGATGCTTACAGTATTACTTCGGCTACGTCAGAGCTGTTGTGATTTACGTTTGATTGATGATAAATTGAGCAGCGAGAAAATTGCGGATGTTTCTGTAAAACTTGCTCGCTTGCTTGAGTTGCTGGGAGAGGCTCAGCGTGGAGGTCATCGTGTTTTGGTATTTAGCCAGTTTACTTCAATGCTGTCCTTAATACGCAAGGAGTTGGATGAAGAGGATATTGATTATTGTTATCTTGATGGAGCTACTGCCGATCGTACTGGCGTCGTTGAACGGTTTCAGAAGCCGGATGGCCCACCTGTTTTCCTTATCAGTCTCAAAGCTGGAGGGTATGGTCTGACATTGACTGCCGCGGATACGGTTGTGCTGTTTGACCCCTGGTGGAACCCAGCAGTGGAGGCGCAGGCGGCAGATCGTATTCACCGTATTGGGCAAACGAAGCCGGCAACGATTTATAAATTTATCGCACGTGGCACGGTTGAGGAGAAAATCTTACGCTTGCAAGATAAGAAGCGAGAGGTGATGACAGCTGCGATGGGCGAAATGAGTGATGAATTGCGCCCTATGATGACTGGGCTCAGTGATGAGGAAATGCTCGATCTTTTGACTTAACGAGATGTCATTTAATAAGGGCATTAATGGATTAACGCCCAATAGGTGAACTTATATGATTTGATCAAATCGGCGGATGAAGGTGGAGGTCCTCTCGCAGGAATGAACTAATCGCTGATGGCGGTGAATCTAGGTTTCACGGCAAAAAAAAGCCGACGCATGCGCCGGCTTTGCTGGTCCTTTAATGCAAAAAAGGAGTATATTAAGCTCCGATATCAGTGCGGCCAGAAAGCACAGCGCCTTCTTCCATGCTGAGCATTTTTGTTTTGATGTCACCGTCTAGCCTAGACTTAGTCTTTAGTTCGCAGCGATCTGATGTGATGGTGCCTTTGACCTTGCCGAAGAGTTTTACCTCACCAGCTTTCACGTCACCCTTGACGTAGGCATTTTCACCAATAGTGACTTTACCTTTTTCTGATGTGATTTCACCGTCTACTTTGCCATCAATGACCATATCATTGCTGAACTTGATGGAACCGGTGATTTCGATGCCGTTTGCGAGTACGTTGGTTGCGTTAGCCATAACGGAAATAACCATGAACCACAGTATCGGTATAGCAACTAAACAATGAGAAAAAAATAGTGAGTATGTCTTAAGTATGCAGCGACGGAAATATATCCAGTCCGGTCACAATTATTCCTCAGGGATACCAGCGTTCTAGTCATTTTCTTCAGCTATATCGTATGGAGCTGATTTTAATTCTGCCGGCATGATGCGCTTTGATAAGCGCTCGATGCCGGCCTGAGCGTGCACACTACTTGGGTAGATCGACTTTGCTTCCATATACCAGCTGAGCGCGGATCCCGTTTGAGGATTGATGTCGTTGCCTTCAAAGTCTCTCGCTTTACTGAGTGCTACAGTGAAATCAGCAACCTTTGATGACAGTTTTTCAAGCCTTTGAAGCAATTCGGGATCTTTTGGGAATTCATTCCTTAATTCATCCAATGCCTCCCAGGCTGCAAAATGATTGCCGTTTTGTGAGAAGACATCTGCGATACTGAGTGTGCCATCGATGCGGGTGATGTTTCTTACGATTTGCTCAATCGCATCTTTACGTGTGATGTCATCTTTAACCACAGGAACAAACTCAAAGCGCCTATTGAATATTTCCCTGAAATTATCCTCGCTGAGTAGGCGGTCGAAATCATCTACGAGAGTTTTTGCAAGATTACTGTTGTCGAGGAGGAGGTCGAGTCGCTCATCGATTTCATCTAGTTTTGGGTTTGTTGGCCATACTTGGGTCGCTTGTTTGAGCTCTTCCTGAAAGCCGGCTTGGTCGCCATTGACCATGGCCATTTGTGCCGCTCTGATATGACCATTTGAGATGCGCATGAACGCAGCAATCGCACCTTCGGCTTTGGTTGAATCAAAATCAGAGGATCTCTTTTTGAGAGATTCGAGTAAGTTTTTGGCCTGCGCATAGTCACGGACATCCATGGCTTTGATTAAGGCATTACCATTGCGGATATATTCCAAAATAATACGACGCTCTGATGTGGAGACGGTTTGCAGTGCAGGGAGGAATTCTCCCACGGCATAGGCTTCTGTGAGCCGCTTCGAAGCACTGTGGAGCTCATTGTATTCTAGGTGGTTTTTGAATCCTTGAACGAGTGACCTCGCCTTGCGCATTGCTTCGTTTGCAGCTGAGTCCAATCCTGTAACTGTAGGTTCTACACCGAGGCCTTCTGTAAAAAACTTAGTAACTTCAGAATTTTTCTTCAGGTTCAATTTAGATCCGCCATCTCTAAAAATAAGATTATAGAAGCGGGTGCCAATGATGACATGCTCAAAACGTCGCTGTATAAAAAGCTGAGCAAGCAGTGCTTGATACTCTATTTTTGCTTGCAACATATTAAGTTCACCTTTGCCCTGGTGAGATTTTTTGAGAGCCTCTATCTCAACGATCCGGCGTTCCATTTCTTTAACTTTGTATGAGCCCTTAACGCTTAGGTTTGAGTTTGGGTCACCGTTTTGTTTTCTTGGTTGTCCGATTCTAACTCTGTTATTGCTCGCCAAAGGACTCACTTTTCCTAAGCCGGCGCGCCTCATCCAATCTACCTTGGCGACGATACGTTTTTTTTCTATCTCGAGATCTGAGATGTATTGCTTTGAATTTTGAGTAGTTCCTTTAGAGAGCATTGCGGCATAGATGGCATTGGACAGTGAGTCGCAGATACGCCCATCTCCAGGATACGTGGCGGCTCGTGGTAGCAGAGAGAAACCGTTTCGTATTTTTTGGGAATAAGAAATATTTTTGGTGTGGGGAGAGACAGCATTTAGAATTGAGTCGATTGTTGACCTGTATTCCAGAGCTTCTTCTGATGCATTGGGAGAATCTGCTAAGTATGAATCAAACATGCCGCCGAGCCTGTTATCTCCCATGCCGAAGGTGCGGCCCATGATGGTGATTGTCTCTTGGGTCGGATCGATAAAAGGAAGCTCGTTTCCATAAACAGATGAAGTGGTATTTTTGGACTTAATAGTGGTAGTGTTGTCACTATTATTTTGGCTATTTGTATTATCCTGGGACCCGTCGCTTGGGCTGTAAACCTGAGCTGTAGCAGGAAGGGAGAGTAAGATGAGGATTGTAAGAAATCTCATAAGTGTTGAATGATTATATGAAGTATGAGTTTGTGAATGTGGGCAAAGGGGCATGGCATAAACCTTTTTATTATTCTGCTTTGATATCTTTGGCCACGGGAAGACCTTCACGGTTCACTTCGATTTTAAAGCTGTAGTTCTGACCCCGTTCAATATTAATGCGATCTATGCTAGGTGGTATGTGAACGGGTATAATACCAGTTGCCGCATCAGTAGCATCTGATTTGATGCTGACAAGAAGGCCGCGCTCATTCTTCAGGATCGTTCGTTCTTCGATTTTCCCCTTAATTCGGTATTCATTGCCGCTCAGACTAGTGCCATTATCTTTCAGATCTACTAGTGACAAATCGTTCAGATTGGCAAAATGCTGCGCTTGTTTGTTGAGGTATGATTTTCCGGCAACCAAAATGATGACGGTCATTATAAATGCTAGTGCGTAGGTGGTCAGCTGGCTTTTTTTGTTGCTGCTGGATGTTGATCTTCTTGACATGGTTAATTGTGATTTGAATCTGTGTGAGGAATTGTGCTCTCAACATGAGTGTTAGTCCCATTGGTGATGACGTAAGCCTCTGTAGGTGATAATCAGACCCACTAAAATATGTATCATCAATAAGTAGTGACATACGTTTACAGATTCAAATGAGGTTTCTGTGACGGTATCTATGGCATTACGATAGCTAGGGCTCATTGATTCGACGCTGCCTGACCAGGCCCAATAGGCGGAAATAAAAGGACGGGTTATCGACTCAATGCTTTCAGGGAGAGCAAGTATAGCGCCTGAGAGTGGCAATTGGAAACCGACGAGGTAGACGGATAATAGGGAAGATTGTTCAGCCGTTTTCATTGCCGATGAAATGCCCAAGCAGATGGATGTCATGGCAGCATTGATGAGTATGAGAAAAACGGCGTGATCGGCAAACCCGGTGCTGCTACTACCGGGAAATTTCCAGAACTGCTCAACAAAGATCGCCATCCATAACGACTGAATTAAGATGAGGCACCCGAGAAACGCAACTTTGCTGGCTAGGTAGGCAGCTGGCCTGATACCTCCGAATTTTTCTTTTTCGTAGATGAGGCGCTCCCCAGCAATTTCTCGCGCAGCGTTGTTTGACCCCATCAATGAGAGGAGAATGACTTGAAACATAACAATGCCAGAGACTGCTGAACCTACACTCAAGTAGCTTTTTTCGACCATGGAGTGTTCTTGAATTTGCTGGATTACGCTCTCGCCACGGTCTGAAAAACGTTTGATATTCTCATTGCCTCGCTCATGAAAGAGGGCAACTAAAATAGGAAAACAAAGCAGAATGGCGAGTTGTAGATAGACCTGTCCTTTGTTGCGGAAAAATATTTTCCATCGTCGCAGTAAAAGGGTTAAAAACTGACTGATGACTCCGGGGGTTTTAGCTAATGGGGTGGGTGCATTTACATCTTCACCAGTTTCGGAGGAGTTTTCATCAAGTAAAATGGTAATGGGCTTATCTGCATCTAAGCTTTTTGTTGCTACCTTTTTATCGTTTGCAGCTTTGTTGGGCTGATCTTTTTGTTTTGTGATTTTTCGATAATAGGCCTCGCGGTGCTTTAGCCAGGATTGTTGCCATTTCTCAGACACTTGCTTGGCAAGTCTTGGGTATACCTCTTCGGTATCATCAACGGAGAAGTAATGTGTCATTTCATCAGGAGGTCCGTGGTATGCGACACGCCCCTCATGAAGGACCAAGACTGAATCGTAGAGATCTAAATGGGCCAGTGAGTGAGTCACTGAGATCACCGTGCGACCATTGCTGTTGGAGAGTTGGTGTAATAGGCGTACGATATCTCGCTCTGAGCGTGGGTCTAAACCAGAAGTGACTTCATCGCATAATAGCAGAGGAGGACTAGTAACTAATTCGATGGCGAGCCCTAGTCGGCGTTTTTGACCACCTGAGAGTACTTTGACGGGGCGATCAGCAAGCTTGGCCAGCCCTGTTTCTCGTAAAATTTTGTCAATACGTCTGTCGAGCTCTTTGAGGTTTTTGGTTTTGACCCTTAGGCGCACGGCCGACTCGATTGATTCGTCAACAGTCAGTTGATCGTATGCGATTGAGAACTGTGGAACATAGCCAATTTCAGCGGGCTCAAAGTCCTGCTCTTTGGCTAGATTTCTGCCATTCCAAAAAAGGTCACCATCTGACTCTTCATTGAGCCCCGCGATTGTTTTGAGCAGAGTGGTCTTGCCGCAACCTGAAGGCCCAACAATAGCCATAAAGTGACCATCGGGCACCTTCAACGATACCTCGTCGATGATGTTAAAGTCTTCACCATCTTTTTGAACAGTGAAGCAGACTTTTTGGAGTTCTAGCAAGATGCAATAGTTACATTAAAATACAATTGTGATTGTAAGGTTGGCGTTTTCTTCTGGCGAGAAGAAAACTTGTGAATCTGGGAGCTCCAGTTATTTTGCTAAGGTGTCACGTAGATCAAATAGGCGTCGAAGCTCGCATACTCAAAACCCTCGTCAGTTGCAGCCTACAAGTAGACGTGCAACGAAGATTGTAGTGACATTCGGCTTGGGCATCGTTCTGATTTTTTGCTGTGCTTACCTTTATTTACAGTCCTATTTACACGGTGAGAAGTTTAGGGTTCTGATGGGGGCGGTAGTCAGTGATGTTGTGGATGCTGATGTCAAATTTAGCCCTTTAGAATGGCAGCGAACAATAGTGAGCACGGAGGGTTTTAGCGCCGAGGGTTCAAAAAGCATAAGGAGCATACAGGCAGAAGATTTAACGGCCAAGATTCGTTTGTTGCATATGTTTCGGGGGGAATGGTTCATTGATCATTTAGAGCTATCGGACCTGCAAGTTGAGCTGAATATGTGCGGTGAGCAAAGCGCTCCGGAGACAGATTTGGACACAGGGGTGGGGGAAGGTTTGGGCACTGAATCGGTGATTGTGCTAGAGCCTGAAAATAGTCAGAACCAAGGATTCCTGGCTGACATTTTACCGAGCCGCGCAAAATTACAATCACTCGAAGTTGTGAGGCTAGGGCTCCAAGTTCACAGTGAGAATGGTGTCGTGGATCTTGCCGACGGATCACTAAGGGCAACGAGACGAGCGGGACAAAAACACAGCTATGATTTCACCCTCTCGGATGCGCTTATCAAGGCGCCTTGGCTTGATCGACCAGTCAAGCTTGATTCGGCAAAGGGTAAATACGTCGATAAAAACCTTTATCTGCAACAATCATCATCTCGTGTTTTTAGAGATGCTCAGTTATCGCTAGCTGGTGAGCTGGCTAAAGATCGTTACAAATGGTTCGGCACTTTGGAAAATGTCGATGTTGAAGAGCTTGTAGTTGAAGATTGGCAGAGGAGGTTGTCGGGTGTCCTGCGCACCGAATTCAAGGTGCACAGCACTCAAGATGGTTTTAGTACCCGAGGTGTAGCGTCATTAGATAAGGGGGTTTTGACGGCGCTTCCTATCCTTGATCGTGTTGCGGCATACACCAATACTAATCGATTTCGTCGACTTGTGCTAACAGAATGCCGGCTCAATTATACCAGTGAAGATAAGCGTATTGAGCTGAGCGATATCGTAATTGTAAGCGACGGCCTCGTCAGGGTCATAGGGGATTTGGTAATTAATAACGGTAATCTTGATGGGGATTTTCGCGTGGGTATTGTGCCTGGTTTACTCGCACATATTCCAGGAGCTGAGACTAAGGTTTTTCTGCGAGGAGAAAAAGGCCTGCGCTGGGCGCCGCTGCGCATCACGGGTACTATCGACAAGCCCCGAGAAGATTTAAGCGAGCGAATCATAGCTGCAGCTGGGGGACGAATCATCGAGCTGATTCCAGAGACAGGGATAAAAGCGGTGAAGCTTGCTCAGGAGAAGGCAACTGGCCTACCCAAGGCCGCGATTGACTTTAGCAATGATGTCATTGAACAAGGAGACGAGATCCTAGAAGAGGGCGTTGATATTATCCGCGACGGGGTCGGAGGGGCATTGGATTTAATACCAGGGTTTAATTCACCGAAGCGACCTTAAAAGAGAGCGACTAGTTGCCATCGTTGACGGTGAATTTTTTACCCCTACCGTTGATCCATGCAGCGCGCGCACTATCGAGTAGTGCATTGAGAGTTGCGGCACTCGAGATTTGAAATTCGACGGTCTTAGCATGGGTGGTTGTGGGGTATTGCTTAATGACAGCCGAATCGGTGTTTACACCGCTTCGCTCGCTCACTTTATTGAGTAGATCTTTACCGCGCTTGCTAATCTCAGCCCCTAAATTGGAAACACCTTGGACAACGGGCTGGAGATAATAAAAACGAGCAAGTGAGTTGCCGCTGGTATCGATGACTACTTCTGTAACGCTGATGTTGCCATCAATAACATAACTGTGCTGGCTAATTGCTGTAATGCGATCCAGCGCAACGGTGTAGCTGCCGCCAGGAAGGCTTGCTTGCCAGAACCTCTTTGGGCCAGTTGCCTCAGAAGTGCTGCCTTTTTTGGAGTCGTCATCAGATTGAGCTCGGCTTGTTTGAGGAAGGGCCAGTAGGCTAAATAGGATGAAAAAAGCGGCGCTGAGCTGGGAAGGGGAAGTTTTCATAATCTCTGATGTGCTGGTAATCACTATTCATTGAAAACAAAGTTTCGTCAAAACCTTGATCAGAGAAAAATAGATGGCTAGTTATTGTTCCGTCATGGCGAGCTACCGACCTAATGTTGCAGTGCTTATGCTAAACCGTAAGGGGAAGCTGTTGGTATGTGAGCGCCGCAATCAAAAAGGAGCATGGCAATTCCCGCAGGGTGGCGTCGATGCTGATGAAAAACTGGTCAAGGCGCTAGCTCGGGAGGTGGAAGAGGAAATAGGGCTGCCTTGGAAGAGTTATAAAGTGTTGGAGAAGCGCGATGGCTATTCCTATTTGTATCCTGACCAGGTTAAGAAAAAGGAAATGTATTTCGACGGGCAGGATCAAACCTACTACTTATGCAAGTTGAAGAAATCAGCTCCCGATATTGATCTTGATGGCCACAAGAAGCCGGAATTCGAACGCTATAAGTGGATTTGGCCTGAAGACTTCAAACTTAAATGGCTGCCAGAATTTAAGCGGCAGGTTTACCGTGCTGTGATGCTGGATTTTTTTGAGGTGAGGCTTTGAGTCAGTACCTCATCGAGCTTGTATCCACCTTGTTTGTTCTCAATGTGGGTTATTCTTCCGAAGGGTTGAATAATAATAAATGCATAATAAGACACAAATCCTGCTTGGCTTAGGCGTTGGGTAGGCGTAAGCACGGGCACGTGCCCACGTAGCACGATTAGCATCAACACCAGTATATTATGAGTTTTCTGCCCGAACCTTTTAAACATCCCTACGACATCAATCCAAATTACCAAAAGAGCGTTGCTTACTTCAGCTCTGAATTTGCTATTGATCAGACCCTGAAAATTTACTCCGGCGGCCTTGGCTTCCTTGCGGGCTCGCACATGCGAAGCGTCTACGACCTGAAGCAGAATGCTATCGGTATCGGTATCCTCTGGACTTATGGATACTACAATCAAACACGTGGTGATCATCGTGAGATGGCGGTTCAACAGAGGAAAAAAATGTACCACTTCCTCGAGGAGACCGATATCAAGTTTACTATCAAGATTCATGATCATGATGTTTGGGTGAAGGCAATGTATCTTCCTGCGGATGTTTTTGGCTCGGCGCCAATGTTTCTGCTTACCACTGACCTTGAGGAGAATGATACGATGTCTCGTACGATCTCGCATCGTCTTTACGACTCAGACTTTTTGACACGTATTGCTCAGTATATCCTATTGGGTATTGGTGGTGCCACCTTACTTGAAAAGCTCGGAGTTGATCCCGACGTGTGGCACATGAATGAAGCTCACGCACTATCGGCTGCTTTCCACCTCTATGGCAAGTATGGCTCGATGGATGAGGTGAAGAAGCGCATGGTATTTACCACTCACACTCCAGTGGAGGCGGGCAATGAAAAGTCAAGTTTTGACCTTCTGCACAAGTTCACTTTCTTCAATGGATTGAGCATGGAAGAAGCTCGTAAAATCTGTGGGGTCGAGGGTGATGAGTTTAACCACACACTTGCTGCATTGCGTATCAGTCGTAAATCAAATGCGGTGTCTAAATTACATGGTGATGTTTCTCGGGAAATGTGGAAAGGGCACGAGGGCATTTGCGAGATTGACCACGTCACGAACGCTCAGAACAAAAAATACTGGGTCGATCCACAACTTGAGTCCGCACGTGTAGCTGCTGATGTTCACGCATTGGCGAAGCGAAAGCGTGAGCTTAAGAAACTATTATTCAAAGAAGTTGCTGACCAAACGGGACGCCTTTTTGATCCAGACTACCTCACGATTGTCTGGGCGCGTCGCTTTGCCGACTACAAGCGTGCTGATCTCGTTGCTCGTGATATCGAGCGTTTTGAGGCAATGCTCAACAATGCAGACCGTCCAGTTCAGATTATTTGGGCCGGTAAGCCATATCCTAAGGACTGGGGTGCGATCGACACGTTCAATCACCTCATTCACCTGACACAGCATTATCCAAATGCGGCAGTGCTTGTTGGTTATGAGTTGTCACTTTCTAAGCTACTCAAAGATGGTTCCGACATCTGGTTGAACAACCCTGTTGTGACTCGTGAAGCATCTGGTACATCAGGAATGAGCGCAGCCATGAACGGCAGTGTAAACTTTTCAACCTATGATGGTTGGGTCTGTGAATTTTCTAAAGATGGTCACAATTCCTTTGTTATCCCAGAGGCTGATCCTGCTCTTTCTGATGAAGCTCGTGACCAGCATGATATGCTTGGGTTCTACCAGCTTCTGGAAACAGAGGTGTTGCCTGCTTACTATGACGAAAAAGGTAGCTGGTGGGATATTGTGCTCAACAGCATGAATGAAGTAGTGCCATTCTTTGATTCAGACCGTATGGCTGACGAGTATTACACCAAGATGTATTCTTAATTCTCTAGCGAGAGAGGTATATCAATAACCGTATTTCCAGCCCTGAGTTTCCGAGAGGAGACTCAGGGTTTTCTTTGGCTTGTGTGCTCCCGAAAGCAAGCGGTTGGTCTGGGTTTGAGATCAGCAAAGCCTGATCATATCACGGATGAACTGACGCCACAGGTAGAACAGGCCCCGTATTGTGTAGCGAAACTGTTTATCGCATACGGGGGTAATGATCCCTTGTGAGAGATTATGATCAATCTGGCATTGTAGTTCATATTCTAAATCTTGTTCAAGTTGATCTGGGTCAGGGATGCTTAAGTCATCGTCTACAAACCCTTGTTTGTGAAGAAAGTTGCCGTGTTGCTGCAGTAACTTAGCAACACACTCGTTAACACAGCTGATTTGATTCCAGTGAACGGAAGGGGAGGGTTTGAGCGTTGGGGAAAACGGGAAATTGGTTGTGCGCCACACGCCGTTAGCAACGTCTTTCGAGGTAATGGTTATGTAAGAAAAGGTGGCACTGGCTTGTTCACAAAGGCAGAGAGATGCTACCGATTTCTCCTCCGCATTCCAGTAGAGTTGATAAAGCTGGTCAACTCCGCCAAGATTCCAGCCGCAATTGCTAATATGTTCAAAACCAGATTTTTCCAATGTGTCTATATATTCATGGGCATTAGGAAAAGCGTGGAGGTTAACCGATGAACGTTGTCTTAGCTTGTTTTTAAGAGGCATTCGCTGATTACGTATGCGAGTGAGTAGCTCGACCCATGGCAGGAAAAACCACGCGGCCATAGCAATAACCCCGGCCGCTACTGATTCAAAAAGATAATAAAAGCATAGGCCCGATGCGAGCAGCATCACTACGGCCCCAAATTTACGCAGTGCGATGGTTTTGCAAGAGCGCAGGGCATAACCAAAGATGATGATGGCTATAACAGTGTAGAGTTCCTTCATGAATAGGGAGACAAGATCAGTAGGGTGGAATGCGACGAGCTAGATCGGGGTGCTTAACTTCTGGCTGAAATTACGATGTGCAAGAAGTATAATATTGGCACTTTTAACTATGGATTGCAACTTGTGAAAAGAGTGATGGAGGATATGTTGAATTTATGGCAATTGAGACCTTTGACGGGATAAGTCCAGACATTGATGACAGCGCCTTTGTGGCAAAGAGTGCTGATGTGATTGGGCGAGTGAGTATTGGGGAGCAGGCAAGTGTATGGTACAATACGACTCTTCGCGGGGATATCCATGAAATCATTGTTGGCCCCAAATCGAATATTCAGGATAATGCGGTTTTGCATTTGGCCGATGATTATGGGGCATACATCGGTGAATTGGTAACGATAGGTCATAGTGCGATTATTCATGCATGCACGGTAAAAGATGAGGTTCTTGTGGGTATGGGGGCGTGTATTTTGGATGGGGCGGTAATTGGTGAACGCTCAATCATAGGGGCTCATGCACTTGTGACTGGGGGAACTGAAATCCCACCAGGATCACTGGTGTTGGGTAGTCCGGCTAAAGTTGTTAAAACACTCGATAAAGACCAGCAGGAGGGTATTAAGTGTTGGGCAGAAAAATATGTAAAAGTTTCACGCCAATACCTGGCTAGAGCTGATAATGGCAAAGTGCAGGATACTGCTGGTTAGGAAAGCCGCCTTGATAAAAACTCATTCTACTAATCGTTATGAAAGATCATGTTAGGGTTGAGCCCGTTGCTTTGATGCCAACTTCAGCAGGATGTGCGGTATTTCTCGGAGATGGCGAAAAGGCTATCGTTTTCTATGTTGAGCCAGCGATAGGAGCCTCCATCAATGCGGTGATGGCTGGGGTAAAACCTCCTCGTCCACTCACGCATGATTTGTTTTCACAAATGTTGGATGCTTTTGGAGCCAAGGTCGACAAAGCGGTGATTGTAAAAGTTGATGGAGAGATTTTTTATGCTCGTCTATTTATTACCGCTGAAAATGAGATTATGGAACGAAAGGTGGTAGAAATTGATGCTCGTCCCAGCGACTGCTTGGCTCTTGCTGTAAGGCAAGGAGCATCCATTTATGTGCGCCAGCATGTTTGGGATGAACTCCGTGACATGTCTGAAGTTCTGACAGAACTTAAGGAGAAGGGCGGCGAAATGACAGGCTACTCTGATGATGATCCCTTTGATTTCGCAGAAGAAGATCAAGATGACGATGATTGATCGTCAAAATGGCGACGTGCATAGTCGAGGGCGGCCTCTTTTGAGCTGATTGCCCCCTCCAGTTGTTCAGTCTGAATGTGGGTGAGTATTTCACTGAACTCTGGACCTGGACTCATGCCCATGGCTATGAGGTCTTTACCATTAATAAGCGGTGGGGGAATTAGCGGCTCCGCAGCAAATTCCTGCTCTTTTGATCTCAGGAAGTCGTAGTTTTCGGTAAATCCATTACTGCTTGCGCAGTCAACACGGTGGAGCTCCATCTCTTGTTCAAAGGTAGGGCGTGCCATAAAGCGCTTAACTTTCGCAGTGCGCATGTTTTGCACATTCATGAAGTTCATGTGGTTAGCCACCATCGCACAAACATCATCGGTAGTTTGGTTGGAGTATTTGAGACGCTGTAATACAACCTCTGCCATTTCAGCTCCGACACGGTCGTGGCCATTGAAGCGAATGCGGTCTTGAGCTTCATCATAGCTGTAGGTTGGAGGTTTGCCTATATCATGAAGTAATACGGCTAATGCTAGCTCCTGCGATGGATTGCCACTGAGCATATCGAGCATGATGCGCGTGTGCGTGAAGACATCACCTTCAGGGTGCCATTGTGGAGGCTGTTCACAACCAATCAGAGCATAGATTTCTGGGATGATATGCCGCATGAGACCACTCTCGGTAAGAAGGTCTAGACCTTGTGCTCGGTTTGCCGAGGTGATGATTAAGTTAAACTCATCACGGATTCGCTCGGCACTGATTTGAGATAAAAGGTCGGCATGTTGGCATATTGCCGTCCAAGTCGCAGGCTCGATCGTGAACTTGAGTGTAGTAGCAAAGCGAATGGCTCGCATCAGGCGCAGCGCATCTTCTTGAAAGCGTTCGCTGGGATTGCCGATCGCACGTAATCGTTTCGCCTCGATATCGCGTATGCCTTCAACGTAATCAATAATCTCGCCGTTGCTTGAATTTTGGAAAAGTCCGTTGATGGTAAAGTCGCGTCTTGTGGCATCATCCTCGGGAGTTGTGAATGTGACCTGTTCAGGGTGTCTTCCATCCAGGTATGAGCCGTCATGCCGGAAAGTCGCAATTTCAAACGGGAAGCCCCCTGTTTGCACTAGGATGACGCCAAAGTGAGCGCCGATGGCATTTGAGTGCGGGAAAATCGCCTGAACTTCAGCGGGAGTGGCAGAAGTAGCGATATCATAGTCTTTGGGCTCAGTGTCGAGGAGGATATCTCGCACACAGCCACCGGCAAAATAGGCGGTGTGACCACCTTCGCATAAGCGGGTGATTGTTGCGTGGGCAGCAGCTTTTAGGTCGGACACATGACTATTTAGGCAGAAGTGCGGTGATTTTGCATTGTAATTATCAAGCTTCTTCAGCAGCCAAATAGGCTTGCAAGCCATAGTAGCGCAGGGTAAACGGCTCTCTCCGCCAGCCTCATCGGTGAGCGGAATCCTGTACGACCGCGTAATGAAACTATCTAGCTTGTTAAGTTGCAAACAAGTCATCCTCGATTTGAAGGGTGAGGTGTGTTCTGACGCGCTCGCTCATATGGTAGATCATCTCATTGCACGTGGTTGCCTGGGCGCTGAGCTTCGTGATGAGATTCTTGAGCTGCTCAAGGCCCGGGAAGGGCAAGTCAGCACGGGTATTGGCTCTGGCGTAGCTATTCCACACGCCTTTTCGGATTCGGTAGATCATGTAGTAGCTGCTTTTGCTCGATCTAGCGAAGGAGTTGATTTTGAGGCGATTGATAATTCTCCAGTGAATCTAGTAATGCTTCTTATTGTCCCAGAAGCGCAGCATAATATGCACCTGCAAACCTTGGCGGCTATTGCCAAAATGTTTCATAATTGTTCAATTCGTCAGCAACTGCATGACGCAGAGACGATAGAGCGCGTGTTGGATATTTTTGATTCTGACTCGTCTAGTGTTCGTGCGGGAGGCGAAAATTAGTCTGCGAGCAAAACATTTTTTTAGACCATGATGATACAAGAATTAGAAGAGGCCATGTCTCGTGCGCTCGCCGTTGCGGGTGTCGATTTGCCGGATGGATTTCAGGTGCAAGTAGCGTCAGCTGCAGATTTGCGATTCGGAGATTATCAGAGTAACGCCGCTATGATTTTAGCAAAGCGCCTGCGCACTAATCCTCGTGAGTTTGCAGCTAAGCTCATTGAGGTGATGGATCTTGGTGATCTTGCTGTGGCCGATATCGCAGGGCCCGGGTTTATTAATTTCAGAATAAGTCACTCCGCTTGGAGCAAAAGGATGTCTTCCTTGCTTGGCGACAATCGCCTTGGAGTGGAATTGGCAAGCCCATCGCAGACGATTGTGGTCGATTTTTCTGCGCCTAATGTCGCAAAGCCGATGCATGTTGGTCATATTAGGTCGACGATTATTGGTGATAGCTTGTCTCGTATTGCACGCTTTCTCGGTCATGAAGTCATTACCGATAACCACATTGGTGATTGGGGGACTCAGTTTGGAATGATTATACATGGTTGGAAAACGATACTTAATGAGGCTGATCTGGAAGCTGATCCAGTTGCTGAGCTGTTGCGTGTCTATCGAACCGTAAATGCGAATTGTGGTGAAGATGATGCCATACGCGAAATTTGTAAGCAGGAGCTCGTCAAATTGCAGGGTGGAGACGAGGAGAACTTGCAGATTTGGGAGAAATGCGTGGATCTCTCTAAGCAAGGTTTGCAGGGGATATACGACCGGCTCGATGTAGGTTTCGATTATTGGTATGGGGAGAGCTTCTACAATGAACGACTGGCTCCACTTGTTAATGAGATGATGGCAAGTGGTGTTGCTCGAGAGAGCGAGGGGGCGATTTGTGTGTTTTTCGACGGTGATGCAAAGCTGGATGAAAAGCCTGCTATTGTGCGTAAAGCTGACGGTGGTTTCTTGTATGCAACCACGGACTTAGCGACCATCGACTTCCGGGTCCAAGAATGGAATGCGGATCAAATATGGTATGTAGTAGGTGCTCCTCAGCAGCTTCACTTCCAGCAAATCTTTGAGGCTACCCGCAAGCGTGGCCAAAACCCGAGTATGCATCACATTGCCTTCGGCTCAATTCTTGGGGAGGATCGTAAACTGATGAAGACGAGAAGTGGTGATAATGTTCAACTCGTCGATGTTCTTGACGAGGCGGTTGAACGTGCCGATCGTGTCATTGGAGAAAAAAATCCTGATATGGACCCGGCTGAGAGGGCCGAGGTTGCCTCGATTGTGGGTATTGGCTCGGTGAAGTTTGCTGAGCTCTCCCAGCACCGCATGACGGACTATGTATTTAGTTGGGATAGGATGCTGGCGCTACAGGGTGATACCGCCCCCTACCTGCAGTATAGCTATGTTAGGGTGCGCTCAATTTTCCGGAAGCTAGACGGCCAGACAAATATCGACCCAAGCGCTCTGGTAATTGATGCGGATGCTGAGGTTCATTTGGCGCGTATGTTAGTGCGCTTTGGCGAGACGGTGCCGATACTCTTGGATGACTTTAGGCCAAACCTATTAGCTAATTATTTGCTTGAGCTGGCGAAGGCCTTCCATTCGTTTTTTGAGGCATGCCCTGTGCTGAAGTCTGAGGGTGAGACACAGAACACACGTCTTGCTTTGTGTGAGCTCACCAGTCGAGTGCTTGAGAAGGGGCTTGGGCTGCTCGGTATCGAGGTGCCTGAGCGCATGTGAGCTTAATCTTTTCTTTTTTTCGACACTTTAGAGCTCTTTTTTTTCGTGCTAAATCCGGAGGCTCTTTTTACGGGGCTTGGCTTCGATGAAACCGGGTGTGCAGTTTGAGATTGAGAGCGTTTTAGTAAATGCATTCGTGCGCCTTTGTGGGAGCTGCTCTCTTTGCTGAATGTTCTTTGTGACAATCGTTTTTGCGATGATTGCATCTGGGATGATTGCTTCTGCGCTGATTTTTTTGAGCCGTCGTCTTTGACGTTAATAGCGGTCTCATTATGTCTGTTAACGAAGCTTTTTTGAGTTTGTTTTTTGGAGTCCTTATGATGACTTTTCTTGTAGTTTGATTTCTTGTAGTGGCTTTTCTTGCTATCTGCTTTTTTGTGATAATCTGTATGCTTACTAGTGCGATTATGACTTTTGTGGCGATCAGATTGAGGGCTGCTTGGTTTTGAACAAGTGACATAACGGCTGCCACTTTTGCGATACCACGTGTTGCGATGGGTGTAATAACGGTGACCGCCTACATAGGTGCTACGGTATCCGTAGGGTAGGCGTGATACGCTTTGGTAGTGATGAGTTCGGCCGATCGTGCCATAGTATCCATAGGGGCGAGCGCATGTGATGTAGTGGCTACCACTACGGCGATACCATCTGCTTCCGCAGTAGTAATAGGGGTTGCCACTAACATAGATCGTGCGATAGCCATGAGGTAGGGTGGTGAATGTAGCACTCGTTGAGTAGCTGGTTCCGCTACTTCCCGTATTGTAGTAATTAGGGTCTACGCATGAACTGAGAAGAAAGATACTCAGGCTAGCCAATGAGATGAGGGGGAATAAATGTTTCATAATGGGATAGGACGCTGTGTATCTGATATTATTCAATTTTTTCTCAGGTAAATCAATGTTGTTTCGATCAAGTGTGATGACCTTATTGAGCTTGCTGTTGTTTTTGCAATGAGATGGAGATGCTGGTGCTTGCAATTCTGCCACAATATGGCGCAATAGCATTCGTGAACACGGAACAATGGATTGCGGCCGATCAGGCGCATTGTTGGCACCCTTTTACTCGTCAAGATGACTGGGTAAAAGGTCTCCCTGCAGACCCATTGGTTCTGGTTGATGGTGAGGGTTCTTGGCTGACTGATTCAGAGGGGCGAAGGTATATTGATGGTAATTCCTCAATTTGGACAAATATACATGGCCACAAGCATCCGGTAATCAATGAGGCGATGATTGATCAGATCAATAAGGTAGCTCATACCAGTTACCTTGGTTTTGCTAATCCGCGGGCCAGTGAGCTGGCCTCTCGCCTATCGGCACTATTTCCTCCGAGGACATTGGAACGTGTCTTTTTTTCAGATGATGGATCTACGGCCGTTGAGTGTGCCCTGAAGATGGAAATTCAATACCGAATCCAAGTTGGTCAAGCTGAGCGGGTTCATTTTCTTGCATTTGATTTGTCCTATCACGGAGACACTTTAGGTGCGGCGTCACTTGGTGGAGTAGGTGAGTTTTTTGAGCCGTTTAGGAAGTTTGGGTTCCCAGTGAAGCATCTTGGAGGGATTGAAGAGCTTGAACAGCTCGATGATGAAACGATCAAAAAAACTGCAGCTGTTATCATTGAGCCTTTAGTGCAAGGAGTGAACCAGATTCGACCGTGGCCAAAGGGTATGCTGGCTAAGCTAAGAATGTGGTGCGACCAGCATGATGTGCACCTCATACTTGATGAGGTGATGACTGGGTTTGGGCGAACGGGAAAGATGTTTGCCTGCCAGCATGAAGATGTCATCCCTGATTATCTATGCCTAGCGAAGGGTCTAAGTGGAGGTTATATGCCATTGGCCGCGACGATGGTAAGAGGTGAAATTTACAATGCCTTTCTAGGCGGTGCAGATAAGGCTTTCTATTACGGTCACAGCTATACAGCGAATCAGCTAGGCTGTGCCGCTGGGCTGGCGAGTTTAGATGTTTTTGAACAGGAACATACGCTGGATTATCTGCCTGAAAAAATTGGATATTTAACGCAGCAGCTTGAGCAGTTAGCTGACGATGAAGCGCTCGTGCATGAGGTGAGGCAGTGCGGGATGATTGCAGGGATTGAGTTGCGTCGCAGCGATGGTCGAGCATTTGATGGAAATTTGAGGGTAGGGGAAATGGTATCGGTGATGGCCCGTGATTATCAGGTTTTAACGAGGCCGATCATGGATACCCTCGTGGTGATGCCGCCGCTCTCAATTTCAATGGATGAAATCAAAACACTGTGTGGTGGGCTTGCATCGGCAATCAGAGATTATAGGGTGACGCATGATGCTTAGCTGGAGCAGAAAAAGATGATGAAGCGAATAGCCATTGTTGGATCTGGTGCGGTAGGTGGGTATTACGGGGCACGCCTAGCCGAAGCAGGTCTAGAGGTGCATTTCTTATTGAGGTCTGATTATGACGAGGTAAGAAGTCATGGTTGGCATGTTAAGAGTGTTCATGGTGATTTTGAGCTGACCTCGGTAATTTGTGCACAAACAAGTGAGGAAATTGGCCCGGTGGATTTGGTGGTCATTGCGTGGAAGACCACCTCCAATCAGCACTATCAAGGTGTCGTTACGCCACTTCTTAGTTCGAAGACACAAATTTTGAGTTTGCAGAATGGACTCGGGAATACTGAGGAATTAGCACGGCTATTTGGGGGCTGGAGAGTGTTTGGGGGGCTATGTTTCGTGTGTATTAATCGAACCTCGGCCGGTCATTTGTGTCACAGCGCAGCAGGAATGATGAAGGTGGGATCTTTTGAGATCATTGATTCTGACGCCTCAAGCCGGCTAGAGAAGATAGTGACGATGTTGTGCGCAGCTAAAATTGATGCTCGAGTCGTGGCTAATCTCGAGTGGGCTCAATGGATGAAGCTGGTGTGGAATATTCCTTTCAATGGCCTGGCAATCGCCGAGGGGGGGCTCAATACAGAAGAGCTATTGGCTCAGCCTGGAATGGAATCCCGTATTCGCAAGATCATGAGCGAAGTGCAGGCAGTTGCAGCGGCTCTTGGTCACGAGATCAGAGATGATTTTCTCGATCAGCAAATAGAGGTGACTAAGCCGATGAGGGCATACCGGCCGTCTAGCATGATTGATTACCTTGAGGGACGTGAGGTCGAGGTGGATGCCATATGGAGAGAGCCATTGCGGAAGGCTCACCAGTTGGGAATAGAAACCCCCGAAATGGAACGCTTACTTACCAATATAGAGCTTCGCATAGAAGAGAGCAAAAATTAATACCATTTTGTACGAGACAATTTCATGAGAGTGTGGTTTTCACTATCCGTGAGGTTGCATGTAGAGCCTCTAACTCATAAATAATCCTTATATATATTACAGATGGAAACGGTAACAAAACGTGATCTCGTCATCAAGTTGAGCAACAAAACAGGAATTGGGCAGGCTGAGGTTCTTCAAGTGCTAGAAACTATGATGGACACTATCACCAGCGAGCTCGCAAGTGGTAATGCCGTGGTAATGAGAAATTTCGGATCTTTTCAAGTACGTGAAATGAAAGGAAAAGTTGGCCGTAATCCTAAAAACCCAGGTCAGGACATGAAGATTCCACCTCGTGCGATCGTTAAGTTCAAGCCTGGCAAAGAAATGAAAGAGAAGGTTGCTCGCATTCTTCCCCTCATTCAGCAAGAGCAGTAACCGCTCACCAAGGCAATGAGTCTAGAGTCCAAAAAAGAAGAGCTGCTCGAAGAGTTGGGCTTCTTTCATGATTGGACTGAGCGTTACGAATACGTGATTGGCTTGGGCAAGAAGCTTAAGCCATTCCCTGTTGAAAAGCAGACTCAGGATCGACTCATTAAGGGATGTCAGTCTCAGGTTTGGTTAGATGCATCTTACGAAGACGGGGTCATGCATTATATTGCTGATTCCGACTCTTTGATCACCAAGGGCATGATTGCCTTGTTTGTTCAGGTTCTGGATGGTGAGACCCCCGGTGATGTTATACAGGCAGATATGGGCTTTGTGGACGAAACTGGGCTCAAGGAGCATCTGGCTCCAACACGTGCGAATGCTCTTAATCTGATGGCGACACAGATGAAGCAGCGGGCGCTTGATTTTGCCAGTCAGTAAGCGGTTAAAGCCGAGAGCTGCATCACTTGCGAGATGCTAACCAAAGGTGGATTTCTTGAGCTGATTTTTTACCGATACCAGGCACTGATTCTAACTCTTTCGCGTCTGCTTTTCTAATACGCTTTACGGAACCAAATCGCCTCAGCAATGCCTCTTTTCGTTTAGGTGACATTGCTGGACAATCGTCGAGAAGGCTTTCACGAACTCGTCTTCGCAGCAAAAGTTCGTTGTAGTTATTGGCAAAGCGGTGAGCTTCATCGCGTATGCGCTGCATGAGTTTGAGCGCTCCAGAATCATGAGAAAGTAATAAGGGGTCACTGATCCCAGGTCTGAAAATTTCTTCTCGTTGTTTGGCCAATCCGACGACGGGGAGATCATGTAGTCCAAGCCGCTGCAACTCTCTGACGGCCATTCCTAGTTGTCCTTTACCTCCATCGACAATAACAAGATCGGGAATAAGTAGTGGGGATTTGCCTTCTCGGGCGAGCCGGCGAAGTGCCTCAAGTGGTTGTTCTTGAGTATCTTCTATATCAGAAACTCTATTCTCCAATAAAATGCGAGAGTAGCGTCTCTTCACAACTTCTGCCATGCTTGCAAAATCATCCTGGCCTTGAACAGTCTTGATTCGGTAGCGGCGGTAGCTCTTATTTTCTGGGCTTCCATTTACAAACCTGACCATCGAAGCGACGATATGATTACTTGATACATTGGAAATATCAAAGCACTCCATGATATGAAGCTTATCAGGTAAGCTGAGTGCCTCCTGAAGTTCAGCCAAGTCTTCACTCGGTTGCACGGTACTGGGGATTGATCCACCACCTCGAGCAAAGCTTCGAGCGGGACTTAGCGTTTTTTCTAGGTTATCGATGATATCGCGCAGTCTTGCAGCTTTTTCATATTGGAGTTTTTCAGATGCTTGTTGCATCTGTTCACGCAATCCCTCGAGGCGACCTCTTTTCCCTTTTCCTTCAAGTAGAGCCACCACTTCCATGATGCGGGCTCGATATTGATCTTCCGTAGCCTTGCCGACACATGGTGCACAGCATGAGCGGATCACATCAGCATGACAGTGACGATATTCACTTTCGCCAGGGTTTCGTGGTTTGCACGTTCGTAGTCCAAATTCGCGGTTGATCCACTCGAGTGTTGCTCTGATAGCAACGGAGTGAACAAAGGGGCCAAAGTAGCGGGCGCCATCGTCTTTTTTTAACCGAGTCAACATGAAGCGGGGTAGCGGATCCTTGAGTTGGACTTTTACCATGTAGAAGCGCTTATCATCACGAAGGCTTACGTTGTAGCGAGGTCGATATTGCTTAATCAGCTTACTCTCTAGAATGAGTGCTTCTTGCTCGTTGCGCACGATTTGAATATCAAAACTCACTATGCTATCAATCAGGGCTCGAGTCTTGCGGTCGGCACGCATCTTGCGGGAAGGCATGAAATAGCTACTCACGCGCTTTTTAAGATCTCGTGCTTTGCCGACGTAGATAATGCCTCCAAGACGATCCCGCATCAAATACACGCCAGGTTTGTGAGGCGTGTCTCTGAGTTTCTGCTGGATTTCCGATGTGCTCATCAATGGTTGTGTCAAAGATTCGGCTAAATATTCTCGAAATCAAATGCTATGATTGGCCGTATTTACAATCTCTAGAGAAGTTTACGGCTAGTTTGATGACTGACAAGCTTGCTCTTGTTTTATGAATCAAATCATACCCATGACTTGGACTTTCCCGTGCTTGCACACGCAAAAAATCGGACTACACTACGGGTGAAACAATTTCTATGAAATCGAATATTCTCAAACACGGCCTGATGTCAGCCGCGATTCTGGCGTCTTCTCAATCGCTGATGGCAGCTGAGTCTGCCGCAGGTGACCTCACGAGCCAGGTGAAGAGCGAAGACATCATTCAAATACTGCACAAAGGCGGGTTCATGATGTGGCCTCTGGCGGTATTATCAGTTATTTGTGTGGTTTTGATTTTGCTTTATTTTTTCACCATTCGCCGAAATGCCGTAGTGAGCGATAAATTCATGAGTACTGCCGAGGCGCTCATTAGAAAACGTGATTATCTTGGGCTTGTAGCTCAGTGTCATAGGCAAAATCAAAGCGTGGCGCGTATTACTGAGAAGACACTCGATTTCATGACAAAGAATACGGGCACGACATTCAAAGAGGTTCGAGAGGTTGCCCAAGCTGAGGGCTCGCGACAGGCGGGGATTCTTACCCACCGTATCAGTTACCTCAATGATGTTGGTACGATAGCACCCATGGCGGGTTTGCTTGGCACAGTTATCGGAATGATTAGAGCATTTATGGAAATTGCAGATGGCAATCATGAGCCAGGAGCACATGCCATCAAGCTTGCCGAGGGGGTTTATCAAGCACTCGTTACAACTGCCAGTGGCCTAGTTATTGGAATAACAGCGGTTATTTTTTACTCAATTTTTCGCGGCAGAGTTCAGAAGTACATTGCAGAGCTGGAAGCAGCGGCAACGCACTTAATGGCCCTCTTGGCGGCTCAATACAACCGCCGGGGTGGCGTTGCTCCTCAGCCGGTCTATTCCAATGATGCCGGTGATCAAGGTTATGGAGGTGATATCGGCCACAGCCATGCGGTAATTCGTGATCAGCCAGCTAATCCCTCAGGTAGGCAATCTAATGATAGCCCTGAAATTCATGGGATTTAGATCTAGGGAACCTTTTCTACATCGATGAAATTTCAAACGAGAGAGCCTGAATCTGCCGATTTTCCATTGGCGCCTATGATCGATGTCGTATTTCTGCTGTTAATCTTTTTTATCGCAACCATGCAGTATGCCCAACAAGAGCGAGAGCTCAATGTATCGGTGCCAGTCGCTGAGGAGGGAGCTGATGCCAGACAGACCGTCGGTGAGATTATCGTAAATGTGCGCGACGATGGCAGTGTGGTAGTGGATAGCGCTGACATGACTCAAGACGAACTCTATGAGAAATTATCTCGTATTGCTGCCGTGCATAAAAACCAAGCGATCAGAATTCGAGGTGCTGGTAAGGTAGAATATCAGAAGATTGTTGAGGTCATTGATATTTGCCAGAAAGCGGGCATCCCAAATATCTCATTTGCTACCCGAGTTCAGAAGAAGGGCCAGTAAGTGGTCATTTCTGTTTTAACCTAACCAATCAAAATTCAGATTTATCCGATTTTCCCTATGAAAAGCCACATGCGAATATTTCCTCTAGCGATGTTGGTAACCTTTACCATGGGGCTTAGCCATTTTACGCTCTGTGCACAAAATACTCCACTGGTATCGGATCCTGCTCAGGACCAGTTTGAATTTTGTAAGCAGCTATACCGTGAGGCAAATAATACGCAGGAGCTAGAGCTCAGAGTGGAAGCTTACCAGCGGGTTATCCCACGATTGCTGGCATATCGAGATCGTTATCCTAATCACCCGAATATTCAGGCTGCCAGTTATTATTTAGGCGAATGTTATTACCAGTCAGGTTCAGTTGATGAGGGTAGGAGAATACTTCATGGCGTTATCAATCGTTTTATAGAGGGGCGCTATGTTGCTCTGGCATCCAGTAGATTGGGATACGACGCTGTTAATGAGAAGAAGTATAGTCAAGCTGCGGTTCATTTTGGTCGAGTCGCAACGATGGCAACAACGCCAGATGAGAGATACCGTGGTCGTTACCAGGAGGCATCGTGTTTTCGTTATGCTGGTAATACCGATGATGCGATTCAATCATTTTTGATCGTCGAGTCCTCTGACGAAGCGCCCGCCAATTACCGTGAAAGTGCTCGGCTCAAATTAGCGCATCTTTATTTGGCTAAAAAAGAAAATGGCAAGGCGAGAGAGAAATTTCAGGCTTTGATGCAGCCTGAGGTTGAATCTAAAATTCGTGTCGAGGCGACTCTTAATGTGGGCTTGCTAGCTTTGAAGGAAAAAGAAATCAAAAGTGCCATAGATTGTTTTGAAGGCGTTTTAGCATCCACGGAAGATAAATTTAAAGCAAGTGCCCAGGCTGGGTTAATGAATAGCAAGTACACGGCTGGAGATTACCAGGGCGTGCTCGATGTAATGAAGCGTGGTGATTACCCAGGATCTCCTGCTACCGAGGCGGTTAAATACGCTATCGCCGGCCGAAGTGCCTATCAGTTAAAATTATACAGCGAGGCCATTCGACTTTTCTCGAAAGCTGAGAGTCAGGAGCCGATGTCTGCAGAGGCGTTCGAGGCTAGTTACTTCCGGCTGCTATGCTTTTATAATATAAAAGGGACTAACATTCCTATGCAGGTAGATGCTTTTTTAGAAATCTATCAGGGGCAATATCCCAAGCACGAAAGGATCCATAAGGCTCTTCTGATGAAGGCTGAAACACTGTTCGATGCGGATAAGCATCGTGAAGCGGCATCTGCCTACAATCAGATTGATTCAGAAATTATTGGCAGCTCGAATCAGGCTAATTTGTATTACAAGAGAGGTTGGTGTTTGTCCTTATCCGGCGATCACAATGGGGCGGTGCGTGACTTCACTTCTTTTCTTGCAAGGCATAGTGATGATAAGCGAGCTGCTGATGTTATTGCGATGAGAGGGAAGTCATTTCTTGTGCTTGGCGACCGTATTTCAGCTCTCAAGGATTTCGACTTGTTGATCAAGCGTTATCCTGAGGCCAAGCTGGCAGCTCTGGCATGGCAAAATAGCGCCAAGATTAGAAAAGAGGATAAAGACTACGCGGATATGATTCGCCGTTACGAGGCTCTACTCAAAGGTTTCCCTGATCTAAGTGATGATACATCTGCGAATGCGTATTACTGGATAGGTTGGGGTAACTATCAGATCAAAAAATTCCCTGAAGCGATCACGGCACTAGCAAGTTCTAGCCGCCTAGACGCGGAAAAGTATGGGCTCAACAGTGGTATGTTGATTATCTATAGTGCCTATTCCATGAAGGATAAGGACAGGCTTCAACAGGAGATACAATCTATGACCGAAGCTGGTCACAGCGACAAGGTGCCAACCTCTATTTTTAGATGGCTTGGGGTACAGTGTTTCAATGCTGGTGAAATGGGTTCTGCTCAGAAGTATCTGACCAAAGGTGTGACGCTAGATGACCCTCGTGCAACTCCTCAGGCTTTTTGGAAAATGTTGGGCACGGCCTGTATTTCTGATGGCAAATATGAGGAGGCTATTGTAGCAACAGCTAACTTTCTAGATGTCGTGGAAGAGCCTTTCTGGAAGGCTGAGGCGTTGCTGGATAGAGCGGAGGCATATCTGGGGTTAGAGAATCTCGACGATGCGAAAAAAAGTGCTGAACAAGGGCTTGAGCTCAGGCCTAAGGGGGTGGTGAATGCCGAGCTACGAATGATACTCGGTGATATTGCCTACAACTCTAGTGATTATGCAGGAGCAGCAGCCTACTACGTTGTAGTGGTTCAATTATTCGTCGATGATGTCGACTTAAGATCCGACGCACTCTACAAATCATACGATGCATTAATGCAAAAAGGAGATCAAGACGAGGCTGAACACTACCTTAATACCCTAAAAAAAGAATTTCCTGATTATCTCAATAAAGCTCAGCCAGAAAATGCTGAGGGTTCCTAATTTTAAGCGGTAAATAAGGTTCTCGGGTGCCAGTAGGAAACAGCCGATAGAGCCTGCAATGATGGCATTAGCGCAGTTTTCTTGCGTTAGGATTGATCGTCTTTCTGCTCTCATTTGCCCATGGATCAGCGTGACTAGAGCCTTCCTTGCCAAAGAGTTCTTCTGCTTTTTTTCCAGGAGGTAGACATACAACGATTGGTTTCATTTGGCGGCCCTGCGCATTGTAGCGATATCTTAAATACCTAACTGGGTATTCTTGTTCTATAGGCGCTTTAGTCACGGGATCAGTCACGGTTCTGGTTCTTTTGACTCTCGCGTCAAACATGTCTTCTGCGACAAGGCTGCCGTCACGTTTGTGATAGCCGTAAACAATGCGGTATAATTTAGACCCTGCCCCATCATAAACGATACCGCTACGAAGTTTTCCAAATGCATCTTTGCGGTATACAACCAGCATTCGTAATACTCTGTCGCCACCGCCGCCTATACGGTCGCCATAGGTTCGGCGCTCGATTACCCGTTCATCTGGGCTACGACGAAACTCTGTGTATGTCCCATCTTGATTGTGCATGATGCGAACACTGTTTTTAGGGGCGTCAACACCAGTCAAGTCATTGATGCCTGCGTGCAGGGTACTGGTTGCCATGAATGATATAAGCGATAAGCTAATTACTATCGCAGTTGCAATGCCAGCAGGGCTTACTTTTTTAAGTATTGTATTCGTCAATGCCACACACAAAACTATAACTGTAGCCATAATAATCCAAGCTATAAGATCATGATCTGGAAAACACGTCGTCAGACATTAGACCTCAATAAAGATGGGGTAGTGATGGGTATATTGAATGCTACACCTGATTCATTTTCAGATGGAGGCAAGTATTCGTTTGCTCGTCATGCTGTGGAGCGTGCTCTAGAAATGGCTGAGGCAGGAGCCAAGATCATTGATATTGGTGGTGAATCGACGCGTCCAGGAGCAAAAGCAGTTGATGTAGCAGAGGAAATCTCCAGGACCCTACCAATCATCAAAGAATTAAGAAATCAGTCCGAAGTGTTGATTTCTATTGATACTTCAAAAGCCGCTGTTGCTGAAGCAGCCATTGATGCTGGTGCCGATATTGTCAACGATGTGACCGGGTTGCGTGACCAAGAAATGGTGCAAGTATGTTGTCGCGCAGGCGTCGGGGTCTGTGTGATGCATATGCAGGGTGCGCCACGCACGATGCAGGAAAATCCGGAGTACGGCGACCAAGGGGGGGTGTTATCCGCCATTAAGTCATACTTCTCTGAACGCTTATCAAGCCTAGAGGCTGTAGGGTTGAACGCAGACTATATCTGTTTCGATCCAGGTATTGGTTTTGGTAAGTCCTATGAACATAATTTAGATTTACTCAGAGGCCTTGCTGAGATGCAAACCAGTAGACCTGTTCTTCTTGGAGTGTCCCGTAAATCGGTCATTGGCCAGTTGATTGGTGAAAGTGAACCAACTCGAAGGGATAGAGCAACGGCCATTATTACGGCTCTTGCTTGTAAAAGTGGTATCAAGCTTCATCGCGTTCATGATGTTGAAGGTGCTGTAGAGGCGATTCGTATCGCGCAATCCCTTTAGCCTTGAGTTGCGGCGTTATGTTAGTTATTCAAATATCATGATTAAGTATTTTCTGATCTCCCTTTTTGTTTGTTCTCTTAACACGGTTATTTGTGCCGATGATGAGCCTGAAAAAAATGAAGTGTTTTGGAGTCCGTCGCTAGGGGATACCTGGACATACAAAATCGTTGTGGAGGTGGCGAAGGAAACCTCCATCCCCACTGATGTCGAAGGGCAAAAGATTGAGAAGTTAGATGGTAAAATACGCGCGACTTATTTGCAGACCGCCGAGTATCGCGGTTTTTTGCCGATTTCAGAAGACGGCAAAAAGGCGCATGCATTTTATTTTTCGAATGGTAAGCAGCTGGAGGAAATTCAATATATGTTGATTCAGCAAAATGCGGTCGAGGCGATTGGATCAAAACAAGAGGGGAAAGAGCCTAAAAAACTTATCAGCCTAAGTAAGCCCATTCCTCTTGTCGTGGGTAGTTGGAAAGGTGGTGAATCTTTTCCTGTGGTAATGGATCAGAATGTAGACGGTAAACAAATACGCATGACCAGAATGTTCAGAGCCATCGGATGGGAACAGCTGGAGACGGATGCTGGGAATTATAAAGCATTACATGTTCAGGTGACAGGCATGAACGGAGGATTAGAACTGAAACGTGGCTACTGGTTCGCACCGGGCACTGGATTTGTCAAAGAGGACAAGAAATATTACCTTGGGGATAAAATGATTATGAGTCAAACTAGAGAACTCATAAAAACGGGTAATAAAAAGACCGAGCAGAAGGATAGTCAGCAATAGACTGAATGGTTTATCAGGTTTTTGATGAACCAAGTTGGTTCTGCCAATATGCTAGACGCTCTTTGATGCGTTTCTCTAAGCCGTTTTCAGTCGGGGTATAGTAACAACGACCTTCTGGCAGGTATGCTTGGGGCGTGTAGTTCCCTTCATAATCATGGGAGTAGTGATAACGCAAAGCATCCTCATTGGTGCCAGATTCCGCGGCTAATTTTTTCCGTGATTTTGTTCTTAGGTGCTCTGGAACGGCTAGAGTGTGGCCTTCTTTAACGTCCTTGATAGCTTCACCTAGAGCTGCGTAGGCGCTATTTGATTTTGGCGCTGTAGCAAGATAGACAGTAGCATGAGCAAGTGGAATACGCCCTTCAGGCATACCCAAAAATTCAAATGCCTGCTGGGCATCCATGGCGACGCGTAAGGCATTGGAATCGGCTAGTCCGATGTCTTCGCTTGCGGAAATTACTAACCTGCGAGCAATAAATCTGGGGTCCTCACCAGCGGTGAGCATTTTAGCAAGCCAGTAGAGGGCGGCATCAGGATCAGAGCCCCTGATTGATTTGATAAAAGCAGATGCTGTATCGTAGTGCTGATCACCACCAGCGTCATAAACGATCGCCTTATGTTGGATGGACTCCTCCGCGACTTCCAGAGTAATGCGAATCATATGATGTTCGTCGTCCTCTGGTGTGGTTAAGGCGGCAAGCTCGAGCGCCGTTAATGCTCGCCTCGCATCGCCATCGCTTTTTTCTGCAATGTGGGCTAGTGCTTGATCATCCGCTATGATCTGCATACTCCCTAAGCCGCGTTCTTTATCGCTGAGGGCAACTTGCATCAAGTCGACAAGATCATTACTCGTGATTGGCTCAAGCTGGAAAATTTGAGAACGTGAGACGAGCGGTGAATTGACATAAAAGTAAGGGTTGTGAGTAGTCGCCCCGATGAAGCGGACGGTGCCACGCTCGACGTGTGGCAGTAATACATCTTGTTGGGCTTTATTGAAGCGGTGAATTTCATCAATAAATAAGATAGTTGTCTGGTCACGCAGTTGTCTCCATTTTTGAGCTTGGGAAATTTTGTCCCTTACCTCAGCTACATTCGACTCGACCCCGTTGAGCATTTCAAAACGACAGTCTGTATTATTGGCTATGACCGTTGCTAAGGTTGTCTTGCCTGTGCCTGGCGGACCATAAAAAATAAGAGATGAGAACCTGTCTGCCTCGATAGCACGCCGTAATAAATGCCCCTCGCCGATTATATGTTGTTGCCCTACGACTTCAGAAATATTTTTAGGTCGCATCCGCGCCGCCAGAGGCGCTTGGCTAGGGGGTACCGCTGGCTCGGATTCGTTAGCCTTCATGTCAGAAGTATCTGGGAAAAGAGAATCCATCGCTATATGCCTAGGGAATACGGAAATGTTTGGCTGTATTGGGATCCCGCCTGCCTGTGGTGCGGTTTACAACAGCCGTAGATGGATCACCTACAATATCACCACTGCTATAGCCGGAAATATCGATGATATTGTATGGACGAAATGGGCTCATTACCATGTTGCTACGCCCTTTGGGATCGGGGTGTCCAAGGGGTATCTTTTTGAATTTTTTTTGTTCCTCGGCTGGCTCTGTAAAATTTGAATACCAATGGTTTCTACTGCCTGAGTCGGGGCTAGGGTAAGGGGTGCAGGATGCCGCTATGGTGGTGATCGCAATAATGAGAATGGAGTGATTTTTCATACAAAAAAGACTATAAATAATTAAGCTTAATAAGTTTAGAGATCAGCGGGGAAGAGGATATTATAAACGTTTGCGTTGGGATCAAGCTGACCTCATCCAATATAGTGCGAAACTATTTTCTGGCTACTAAGAAATATCATCAATCACGCAATTACTTGCCCAATAAGCTGGAGATCAAGATGCTCGTCTTTCTCGCTTTAGACAGTGAGTAACGTTGAGTGAAGACTTGGAAATTGTCCGATCTCATTTTCATCAGCAAGCGATGATAAATTTTACGCATGGCCTCTGCCGCTCGAAGTGCTTTAGCGTCATCTTCACGCAAATAGCCTGTCGCTTCTTGATAAAATGCTTCTGCGCGATCTGCATGAGCGTTCATCATTTTAACAAACTGCTCATTGTGGATATGAGCCTTTAACTCTTGTTCAGTATATTGAAAACGGGCAAAATCTTGTTTCGGCAGGTAAATACGATTGCCCTTGCTCAAATCCTCTTCGATATCTCGAAGGATGTTAGTGAGCTGGAGTGCATGACCAAGTGCGGTGGCGTATTTTTCGGAATCTGGATGAACGCAGCCAAAAATACGAATCGAAATGAGGCCCACACAACTAGCAACCTGATAGGTGTATTTCTGAAGGTCTTCCCAGGTATCAAAATGTTGTGGGTCTAAATCAGACCTGCAGCCATCGATGAGATCGAGGAATGGCTGTTTGGGAATAGAGTAGCGGTCGATGATGAGCATCACTTCTTGCTGAAGTTCACTTGGCGTATCGAAGCCATTATCAATACCATCTGCCCATTGATTAAGTCCTAGAAGCCTCTCATCATGCGGAATATCTAGATCATCAGCTAGATCATCGATAACTCGGCAAAAAGCATAGAAAATGACCATGTCGCTCTTACGCTGCTTGGGCAAGCAAGAGAGAGCAAAGGCGAGGTTGGACTTTGCCTTGCGGGTAATTTCTTGGGCGGAGGACATGTAATTGGGAGGAGTAGCAGCGGACAAATTGTCAGGACGCGGGAATCAAACTGGAGATAGCGGATGCAATCAACATTATTTAATAGCTCCCCAGTGTCCGCTTGTGAAAGGCCATAATACAAAGGCCGCAGGTCCTATCACGTTGAATTCTTTGACCGTACCAAAAAAGCGTGAGTCTGATGAATTGTAACTATTATCACCGAGTGCAATATATTCATTCATTCCTGGAATATTAGATTCTCTTGCCTTGAATGTCTGTCCTCCTTGTAGGCGGTAGGTGGCCTCGTAGCCTTGGTATCCATCTTCTTTACTCATCACGCGGGCGATGCCGGTTTCTTTGGCTTTTTCTCCATTCACATAGAGCATGGATTGTTTGATTTGCAATTTATCGCCGGGAACTCCAGCTAAGCGTTTGATATAATGAGATCCGGCAGTACCACCGCTTTGGGCAGCCTGAGAGTGGATTTTTTTGATGTCTCGAGTATCAAAAACAAATACTTCGCCACGATCTGGACGTCGAAAATTGTAGGATATTTTATCAACAAGGATTAAATCACCGGTATCAATGTATCCTCTTGCAATCACAGTTCCTGCAGTAATTTCGGGTTTGGTGAATGCAACAGTTCGACTTTTGGAACCCTCAAGTGATATGTTTGAGCGAGACGCGCCCATCATTGCGATTTGATACTGGCTCTTTTCTTGCGGGCTCATGTCTGAGGTTGGGTATCCGCAAATGCTACCAAAGCCCATACCGTTGCGGTTCATGAGTGCAGACTTTGGTCCAGGGAAGGTGATTTTTGACCCATCATCAAAATAGATATAGGTATGAGTGAAGAAGTGAAGATAGGGTTTTTCGATCACTGGGTTTTCTGGACGCAGTCGTTTGTCTTCTTCAAGAACAAGGTCGACATATTTGCGGCCCCGCGTCACTCGTTGTAGTGTCCTCGTCGCAATGTTTGGAAACTGATCTGCTGATGGGACTTGTGTGGCAACAATACCATTCAAGGTTGGCTGCATAGATCCGGTAGGAATGCGAAATGGCTGGACGACATAAGCGCGCAGGCCAAGTGCGATGACGACAGCTACGAAAATCACTTCTAGATTCTCTTCAATCCAGCCCTGTCGCTGTTGTTTAGGCAGGGCATTTTCACAGGTGGCGTGGAGCTGCTTCGAGGCTTCATCACACTTTTCTTTATCTCTTTGCTTTGATGCGGCCCGCAGATCCTGACAGCGTGATTCAATCTCTGCAATCTGTTGGTCATCGAGCAGGTCGCGCTTATAATGAAGAAATTTTTTGGCGGCTTTGTGAAGCAGCTTTGCTTCCTTTTTCCATCTGGGTGCAAACATGTTGTCATGAATAGCGGTCAGACTGAGGATTCCAGCAAGGTAAAAAAAATCGATTTTCAACCAGTTTTTTATTGCTAATGAGATTCATTCGCAATAAG
>ERZ767285.15-NODE-15-length-81658-cov-6.508758_pt1 | contig 81658 bp, 83 predicted proteins | sample MGYA00374953_ERZ767285 | MGnify/ENA primary metagenome ERZ767285 (study PRJEB28947, sample SAMN06267186) | marine metagenome | isolation source: Columbia River Estuary | place: USA:Columbia River Estuary, USA | collected 2013-07-23 ...
TCTTTTTAAAAGACTTCATTTCATTTGAGAGAACTACTTCTTTAGTCTTAAAAAATAGTTCATGATTTTCTTCAACATTTTTATTCATGCAATCATCATATGTTAAAGGAGCATTATCTTGATTTTCTATAAGATCAAGTAAGTGTTCAGCAAATGCAATTGAAGAGACTTCACCAGTTGTAGACATTACAGATTCTGTTGCTTTATTTATTTCTTTATGAAAAAAACCAAAGTCTTCAGCTCCTGACCTGCTAAAAGCAAGACGACTCTTCATGATTGAAGAAAGCATATTTTGAAAAAAATTCATTAGTAAATTATGCCATTTAATTTAAGTCTTTTAAAAATATTTCAAATGAGCACTCAAGCAATCATTTCGCTTGTTTGAGTCCATAAACGAGATGCTTCATCTGAATCAATAGCCCAGTCTGCAACCCCAAAATACCTTAGCATAGACTCATCAAGATTCACTTTTCTTTCCGCTATATCGCAATTCTCACAAAAAACTCCTCCAAGGCTATCTAGCATTGGGCTGGTTGCACACCATAGAGATGTTGAAGCCCCTTGTGTTGTAGATTTGAAGAAATTAGCGGCAAGATCAGATGGGCTGCCATCCTCTTTCACCCAACCAAGTGCTACCATTTCTTCAATTGGAAGATGGCGCTGAAGAGGAGTCATAATTCCTCCTGGATGAACTGCAAATCCCTTGCCTCCATGATCATTCATTAGCCTATTAAACTCAATTGCTAATAGAGATGACGCTGTTTTAGATTGGCCATATGCAACCCACTTATCATAAGGGTTGGCTTTAAAGTGAATGTCATCCCAAATAATTCCAGAAATAGAGTGAGCAGAAGATGAGAGACTTACAAGTCTTGATTCTTTTGCTTTCTTCATAGAATCCATCAATTCTCTAGTCAGCAAAAAATGACCAATTTGATTAACTGCAAATTGACTTTCCCACTCTTTGTTAATTCTTGTTTCTGGGCAAGCCATTATGCCTGCATTATTTATTAGAATATCAAGTGCAATATTTTGTTCATTAAATGAGTTTGCAAAGTTTTGAACTGAGTTCAAATCCCCTAAATCCATCTCGACTATATCTGCTTTATCTACAACACCATGAAGTTGATCAATAGCAACATCCACTCTTTTGGCAGGAATGATAACGCGTGCTCCAGCATTTTTTAGCGCCCTTGTTGTCTCTAATCCTATCCCCGAATAACCGCCTGTAACAATAATAGATTTACCAACTAAGTCTATTCCACTTAGTATTTCATTTGGTTCGGTTTTTTGTCCAAAACCTGAGACGATTGGTTTTTGTAAATCAGAGATCATATAGAGCACCTTTTAAAATAATTTAAATCTTTGTAAAAGATTAAAGCTTTGAATATAAAGAATCAATCAACATATTAGCTGTTTTATATAAATCCTTTGATAGATGCATTTCGTTACAAATAAAAGAGAACCCTATTTTTTTGTCAACATCACCAAATGCTACAGCTCCACCCATTCCTGCATGACCAAACATTGACCCCATAAATCTTGGTGCAAAATTCGCCTTAAGTAATTTTTTGCTTGCAAGCTCAAAACCAAGACCAAAAGTTATATCTGAACCAAAGAGAACTGAATCAGGTCCACTAGAATGAGGCTGGAAGGCGGTATGCAATGTATCTGGTGACATCAATGAATATCCATTTCGTTCACACCCCATACTAAGAATTCCATAAAATTTTGCTAGCGCCTCAGACGTACCATGCCCATTTGCAGAAGGTATTTGCGCCTTTCTCCAATCAGTTGAGTTTACGTAATTTTTTGTTTCCCCCTCTCTTCTCTGGAAGGCAATTTTGAAATTCCCATCTATTAAAAATTTTTTAAAGTTCATAAACTGCTTTGGGAGAAGGAAATCTGGAATGTATTTAATTTTAGAGAAGGGGAGCCCTTTTATCCTATCATCCTCAAGAAGAATTGTGTCTGCACAATTGATCATGTCCTCATCTGATAAACCAATTTTAAAATTGATATTAAATGGATCTGAAATCTCTTCTTTAAAAAATGTTCCTACATCTCTTCCATCAACTCTTTTAATGATTTCACCAACAAGCCACCCATATGTAACTGCATGATATCCTTGAGAAGATCCCGGCTCTCCAAATGGCTCTTGTTCAGCGAGCGCTTGAGTGAAAATATCCCAGTTCTGCCAACTACCCATAGGTATTCCATCCCTGAAACCAAAATTATTTGATCTGTGGCATAAAAAATCTATAACTTTTGTGCTCTCTTTGCCATTACATCCGTATTCCGGCCAATAATCAGATACTTTAGAGTGGACATCCAGCTTTCCTTGATCAACAAGCATTGCAACACATGCAGCTGTAACCCCCTTTGTAACTGAAAAAACATTTACTAGGGTATTTTTGTCCCAAGGAACACTTTTAGCAGCGTCTTTATAGCCACCATAAAGGTCCACAATCATTTCACCTTTATATTCAATAGCAATAGAAGCGCCTGTTTCGTGACCAGATTTAATTGAATCGGCAAAAATATTCTGTATTTCAATAAAATCAGATCGACAATATCCTTTTATATCATTCATCAAATTTTTTACTTTTAAGACCCCTTCAATTAGGTTAATACAGAGTTTAATAATTTAAAACAATTAGTCGTCAAAAATAGTAGAATTAAATATGACTAAAAATTTTAATCTCTCATCCAAAATAGTAAACAACAGGATTAATGATCCTGCTTTCGAAAAGAGTTTTATTCATAAGCCATCTGGTTCCCTCAATGATTTAGATCTTTTCACCAAAGGCCAGCCTTTTGATTTATACAAAGAGCTAAGAGAAAATGCTCCCGTTTTTTTCCATTCACCAATGCCAAGTGACCCTGAACCAGGTTATTGGGTTCTTACAAGGCATGAAGATATAAAGAAGGTTTCAATGAATCCACAGATTTTTTCTTCTCAATATTCCACTGGCACTTTATTAACACTTGGGTCTGAAGAAAATAGGCACCCTAAATTATTTAAATCAACTATAGATCACATGTTGAATCTTGATGGAGAAATGCATTTAAATTTAAGAAGAGAGCACATGCCTTTCTTTAAGCCTAATTATATAAGCGACCTGCAAACCAAGGTTTCTTCAAAAATAGGCCAGCTACTAGATGATGCTGAAAAGTTAAATGAATTCAATTTAGTTAAAGAGCTTTCTCAACAATTGCCCATATATACTCTTTCTGAAATTCTAGGTATTCCAGAGTCAGATAGGCAAAAACTAGTTGAGTGGATGGAATTTCTAGAATTAGCTCAGTATTTTACTTACGAACAAATTAAACAGAATGAAGAGGGAGTCACTGATACCTCTCCCGACCCCGCACTCATTGAGATGTTTAATAATATGATTGAGGAGATGTTTGATTATGGTAGATATATCCTCAATCAAAAAAGAGAAAATCCAAAAGATGATTTACTTAGCGCCATCGCTAACGCCCAAATAGAGGGAGAGGAATTATCACCTGAGTTTCTCGATGGCTCATGGCTTTTAATCATATTTGCAGGAAACGACACAACTAGAAATACTATGAGTGGCGGCATTAAATTACTAAATGATAACCCTTATCAAAAGAAGCTTGTTATAGAGGATTCTGAAAATATCACAGGCTTAATAAATGAGACAGTTCGTTACGTATCTCCAGTAATTCATATGAGAAGAACATCTTTAGAGGAAACGGAGATCGGTGGGCAAAAAATAGGGCCCTATGAAAAGATTGCGCTTTGGTACGGGGCAGCTAACAGAGATCCTGATATTTTTGATCGTCCAGATGAATTTAATATCTTAAGAAGTAATGCAGACAAGCATCTTGCTTTTGGAATTGGTAGGCATACCTGTTTAGGCAAGCCCGTAGCTTTAATGCAACTAAGAGAATTTTTCTCTCAATTCTTATCCAGATTTCCAGATTACAAAGTAACAGGCGACTGGAAAGTCGCTCCAAATAATTTTGTGCATGCAATTCAGGAATTACCTGTAAGGCTAAAGAACGATTAATTGAATGGTGGCCTGAGGTAGAATCGAACTACCGACACAAGGATTTTCAATCCTTTGCTCTACCGACTGAGCTATCAGGCCTTAGTGAAACTGGATTATAGAAAAGATTTCACTCAATGTCATTAAGATTAAATTTTTAATTATTTAAGTTCTTACCTTTTCATTGCTTGGGTCATAAAGTGATCCCTTGCCAACTATCTTTACTGTAATAGGGTACAAGCCATCACCATCTTCATTAAAATATTCTATTAAAAGCTTTTTACCTTCTTGGGCGATCTCTTTAGGTAAATAACCCATGATTACAAATTCTTTTAAAGAAGGGCAATATGACATGCCTGTTGTGTATGACCTTCTTCCTTTGCTGTCCAAAGGGACATTACCGGTATCTGGATCAATAATTGGTGCAATGCCAACAGGATATCTTGCTTCTCCTGAAACGCATAAATCATCAACAGTCATAGTACATAGAAGGGCACAAGGCTCTTCTTCTCTGTGAATAAGATAAGCAGCTTTGCCATGAAAATCAGCTTCTTTTACTAGAGGTCTTTGAATTGCTGCTTCACAAGCATTGTATTCCGTTTCAAGATCTGCACCCTGAAGCCTAAAGCTTTTTTCAAGACGTCTGCTATTAGCATAGGTTTCTATACCAACAGGAACCACACCCACTTCAAGTAAAGAGTCATAAAGAGCTAAACCTTCCTCGCTATTATTATTTAAATAAATCTCCCAGCCATTTTCTCCCACATAAGATATTCGAGCTGCCCAGACTTCAATTTTTTTACCTCCAGACAAACTTAGAGTTAAATTTTTTGCAGTTACAAAAGGGAAGTTTTCTAAAGTAATTTCATTTGGATCAATAAAATTACCCAAAGCAGCTTCTGCTTGAGGGCCCCATAACCCAAGCGTTGCAACTTCATGAGTGCGTATTCTGATATCTGCATTTAAACCATTATCATCGCGATAGTTTCTCAAAAGAACCCAGTCTCTGTTTCCATCTGCGCCACCAGTTACTATTCTGTATTTATTATCTCCAAGACGAGAAATTGTTAAATCAGCATGAACACCACCATCTTCATCAAGAAAGTTTGTATAAACTACTTTCCCAATAGGAGTATTCCCACCAACCTTAGCAACTGAAAGATACTCTAGCATTTGCTCTGCATCTGGACCTTCGATATCCATAATGGGAAAATGAGAAAGGTTAATCATCCCCACCGAATCACTCATGGCTAAGTGCTCAGCATTGGCAAGCTCATAAGGCACATGGCGTCGATCCCATTCATTTCCTCTGACAGGAATATCTGCTAAATACTCTTCAAGCTTATCTCTATTGCTCTCATAAGCTAATGCTCGCTCCCATCTTGCTACCTCATTATCAAAGTGGCCACCAAGCTCTTTCTCTCTTTTATAGAAAGGACTGACAAATTTTTCCCTTTCACTAATGTAAGGCTCTCTTGGATGAACAGCAGGGGTATATACGGTTTGAGAGTTCTCATAGACTCTACTTTTAACAAATTCTTTTTCTTTTTGTTCAGGATAGAATCTTGCTATATCAAATGCATGCATATCTACTTGAGTCTTACCAAGAACCATTGATTCAGCGCAAAGCCTTGCGCATCCTGGGCCATCTTTTACCCAGACAGCCTCACATAGCCAAAAACCTCTAACTTCTGGGCTTTCGCCTATTAAAGATCCCGCATCTGGAGTAACTGATAGAAGCCCATTGAAAGAACTTTTTTCATCCCATCCGAGCTCATTTAGAATAGGCGTTGTTTCGAAAGCCTTTTCTAGAGGCCCTGCAACCTCTTCAAGATCTAGATAGCGCATAGAATCTGATCCCATTGTTTTTTCTGGGTTACCAATGTCCTCTGGATCAACCAGTCTTGGATTCTTATCTTCATAAAAACCCCACTCAAGCATTCCGCCATGCAGTCTCCCAGTATCCCTTACATATGCAGAATTCCCTTGATCTCTTAAAAGTGGATAAACTAAAAAATCTTCAGCACCTTGCGCTTCAGGTAATGGTCCAAAAAATAGCAAAGGATGTTCTAAAGGCATTAGTGGAACAGGAACCCCAGCTTTTTTCCCCATTAATGGTCCCCATATACCTGATGCAATAACAACTTTAGTAGTTTTAATTATTCCTTTATCGGTTTTTACCCCAACAACTTTTCCATTTTCAATTTCAAAGTCAATCGCTGGTGTGTCAGTAAATGTCTTAAGAGCGCCTTTATCTTTTGCAGTTTCTACAGCAAAACTAACTACATCTTGTGATCGAGGTGTAACTAGACCAGCATCTGGATCCCACATAGCACCTCTTATAGATTCCTCTTCTAACAATGGAAATTTTTCTTTAGCTTCGGAGGCAGATATTAATCTAACATTCGTACCAAAGGCTTTGCCTGATGCTACCTTTCTTTTGAGCTCTTCCCATCGAGCATCATCATCTTTTCTGCATATCTCGAGACCTCCTTTTTTTAAAAAGAAGCCATTATCTTCATAAAACTTTCTACTGAATTCAGTTGTCCAACATCCGAGCTTGTCATGGGTTGTGTTGTAAACAAAGTCTGATGCGTGAGCAGTGGATGCTATATCAGATGGAATGACAGAGGATTTTTCTAAGCCAACAATATTTTTTTGGCCAAGATCAGCGAGCCAGTAAGCAAGCATTGAGCCAACTATCCCACCCACTCCTACAATGACTATATCAGCTTCTGTAGGAAATTTAGAATTCGTTTTATTAGTCAAATTTAGTCCCCATTATTAAACTAAATTAGACTCTATTTTTTTTATTTTGTAAATCAAAAAGAAGGGCTCTAAACCGCTTTAAAAAACGGCTACTTTTTTTAATCTAAGGCCTTAAAACCAGAAGCTTTTTCATAATCCTCATTATTAAAGTACTTATCCATTTGGTTCATTAGCCACAATCTGCTATCTGCATTAGACATATCCAATCTCTTTTCATTAATGAGTGTTGTTTGATGCGATTTCCATTCATCCCATGCCTTTTGTGAGATTGATAACAAAAGATCTTGTCCTTTCTGTCCTGGCATTGGTGGTATCTTAAGTGCTGGCAGCTCTTCCTTAAATTTTTTGCAAAAAACTGTATCTGTCATATTTCTAAAATTATTTTTTTAATTGGCGCCGGCATACCAACATTGTTAATATCAATTTTTTTTACCCAGCGATATTCGCTATTTGAGTTAATATCAAAAGAATTATTATATCTTAATAGTGTAATGCTCATATTTAAATCTAAATGAGTTAATTTATGTTTTCTGTTTATATGAGCTTCACTGCAAGACTCTTTTTTAAAAATTTTATGAATTTTTGGCTGTTCAGATGGAAGCCATAATCCTTCCCAAAATGTTTTTTCATTCCTTTTAAACAGAAGGTATTCGTTATCTGTATGAGCAAGAGTAAAGTTAATACTTACTTGTGACTTATCTTTTTTTATTTTTTCTTTTTTAGAATTATCGGTAACTATCGTAAATGCAGAATCACATATAGAGACTATAGGGCATTGTGCGCAAAGTGGGTCTTTTGGCTTGCATACAGTAGAACCAAGATCCATAACTCCCTGTGTATAGTCAAATACATTATTTATTGGAGTCTCCTTTCTTGATATCTCCCACAAAACCTTATTTTTTTTTGAAGCAGACTCTTCAGTAACATTTGAGTATCTGGCAAGCACTCTTTTAACGTTTGCATCTAGGATTGGATATGATTTGTTATATGCAATAGACATTATTGCCCCTGCGGTTGATTCACCAATGCCGGGAAGAGACATCAGATCATTAAAGTTATCAGGAAATTTTTTATTAAATGAATTCTTTATCTGCTCCTTTGCTTTATAAATATTTTTTGCTCTTCTATAGAAACCTAGCCCAGACCAAAGAGCGATGATCTGATCCTCACTGGCTAAAATTAAAGAATTAAAAGTAGGGTATGTTTTTATAAACCTAAGATAGTAAGGAATTACAGTTTTAACTTGAGTTTGCTGAAGCATAATTTCAGAAATCCAAATCTTATATGGAGTAATATTCTTTCTCCAAGGCAATCCTTCTCTTCCATGAGACCTATACCACTCAATGACAAGATCAGATAACCGATCTTTATCTTGTATGATTTTGCTCATTCATAGAGATTGTTTTTGTTAATGATAGAACCGTCATTATTAAAAGAGTAATGAATTGGAGCTCCTGTAGGGATTTCAAGCTTTACGATATCTTCTTGTGATATTCCATCCAACTGCATTATTAACGCTCTTAATGAGTTTCCATGAGCTGCTATTAATATATTATTTCCATCAATAATCTTGGGCATAATCTGCTGATTAAAGTAAGGCAAAACTCTTTCAGCTGTATTTTTTAGACTCTCTCCCTCGGGTGGGGGTATATCAAATGATCTCCTCCATATATGTACCTGTTCTTCTCCCCATTTTTTTCTAGCATCATCTTTGTTAAGACCTGCCAAACTTCCATAATTCCTTTCATTCAATGCTTCATGTTTAGTTATTAGGATATTGTTCTGCGCTAATAAATCTAAAATTATTGCACCTGTTTTTTGTGCTCTACCCAAGTTAGAAGTAAACATTTCATCAAACTCAATCTGGGTTTCTTTGATAAGAGCTCCAGCATTGCCTGCTTCATTTACCCCAAGATTCGTTAGATCAGGATCTTTCCAACCAGTAAATAAATTTTTTGCATTCCATTCACTCTGCCCATGTCTTACGAGTATAAGATTTCTTTTTTTCATTTTTATATATTTTGAAGAATTTTGTTTTATTTTAATAGATAATACTCCAATGGTTAATATTACTTTATTTCTAATAGATCATTACTATCTTTCTGTACCATTATTTATAGCGATAATCCTATTGATTAGATCAAATGCTCAGAAGGGCGGCAAGAGAATATCATGTCAAGAATTAACTGCTCTTGCTAACGCAGATAATATGCTTTTGGTTGATTTGAGACCTTCTGATGATTTTGAAAAGGGCCATATTACTGGAGCTATTAGCATTCCTTTTAATACTTTAGAAAATAGTACTTATAAACTTCAGAATTCTGATAAATCTATTGTTCTTGTTTGTGAAATGGGCAGCCAATCTGGTAATGCTGGAGAAATCCTTAATAAAGAAGGGTTTAATGATATTTTAATATTAAAAGGCGGTATAGGAGAGTGGAGACAGTCCAATCTTCCTTTAGTTTAGATACCAAGATCTTTCATTTTCTTTGAAAGAGTATTTCTTCCTAACCCAAGCAAAATAGCTGCTTCATTTTTTCTTCCGTTAGTTTTATCTAGTGCAGCTCTTATAATAATTTTGTCTAATTTTTTATTAGCAATCCCCATTAAGTCTTTATCTACAGATGATGCAATATTTTTAATCCATGAATTAAAACGATCTTCCCAAGAATCAGATATGGGCTCCTCAGCCTCATGGTCCTTTATTTCTGATGGGAGATCTTGGATTTTTACATTTTGAGTTGGAGTCATAAGTGCAAGCCAGTAACAAATATTTTCAAGTTGCCTTACATTTCCTGGCCAATTGTAGTTAGCAATAACATCCATTACCTCAGGAGAAAGAACTCTTAACTCCTCATCCAATGAGTCGGAGTGATTTTTTAGAAAGTATTTAGTAAGAGCTCCAATATCTTCCTTTCGGTCTCTGAGAGGAGGCACATCTATTTTAATTACATTTAACCTATAAAAGAGATCCTCTCTAAAAGACTTTTGTGAAACTAGATTATTTAAATTTTGATGTGTTGCAGCAATTATCCTTACATCAACTTTAATAGGCTTATCACCACCCACTCTATAAAATTCTTTATTTGATAAAACTCTTAAAAGTCTTGTTTGAGAATCTAGTGGCATGTCTCCGATCTCATCTAGAAATAAAGTGCCGCCATTTGCTTGCTCAAACCTACCAATTCTCTTATCAACAGCTCCTGTAAAAGCTCCTTTTTCATGGCCAAATAATTCTGACTCAACAAGTTCTTTAGGAATGTCTGCCATATTCAATGCAATAAAAGGCATATCATTTCTAGGACTATTTTTATGAAGAGATTTGGCTATTAATTCTTTTCCTGTTCCTGACTCGCCTTGAACCAAAACAGTTGCATTTGTATTTGAAAGCTTACCAATTGCTCTAAAAACATTCTGCATTGAAGCAGACTCACCTATTATGTCAGTTGTTGGCTTTGTTTTAAGTCCTTTGGTGGCTGGTTTTTTTTCTAAAGCCCTATTAATTATTTGGGTAGCCTCGTCGAGATCAAAAGGTTTAGGGATATATTCAAAAGCTCCGCCTCCATACGAATCAACAGCTGCTTGCATATCAGTAAATGCAGTCATGATGATCACTGGAATATTTTCATGATTATCATTTATATGCTTAAGAAGATCATAGCCAAGCATTCCTGGCATCTGCACATCAGTTAATATTAGATCAGGCTCTTCAATTTTTAATTGAGTGACTACGTCATCACCAGAAGAAAATGTTTTTACATCAAAGCCAGCAGAAGAGAGGCTTTCATCTAAAACAATTCTAATTGCATTGTCATCATCAGCAACCCATACTTTATGCACTTTGGACCTCTGTATTTAGTTTGATTGGAATTTGTATTGAAAAAGCAGTTTCTCCAGATTTGGTTTTAAAAGTAATTGCTCCTCCATGAATCCTAATAATATCTTGAGAAATTGAAAGCCCTAGACCAGAACCATCTTCTTTAGAGGAAACCATTGGAAAAAATACCTGTTCTTGAATATCAGTTGGTATGCCTGGTCCATTATCAATAATACTAACCTCGCAAAGAGTTGGGTGAAGATTCCCATTAATTGGCTGACTGTATGAAACTCGTGATTTAATTGTTATAACTGGGTTAGTCGTTAGCAATAGAGCCTGCTGAGCATTCTTTACAATATTTAATATTGCCTGAATAAATAAATCTTCGTCACCATATATTTCTGGAATACTTGGATCATAGTCCCTCTTTAAAATTAAACTGCCGTCTTTATCAACTTGAGACAAGGCAAATACTTTCTCTAATGCGGAATGAATATTAAAAAGTTCTAGTTTAGGTTTTTTGGGAGGCGTTAATATTTTTGTAACTATATTATTCAATCTTTCAGTTTCATCTATTATTATTTTTAGGAATTTTTTAGAGAAGTCATCACTTAATTTTGATGAAAGTATTTGAGCGCTACCCTTAATTCCAGATAGTGGATTTTTAACTTCATGAGCTAAAGTTCTTGCAAGATTTGCTGCTATTTTTTGTGTAGAAAAAATTTTTGATGAGTCGATAATTTTATTAAGGTTATCGATGCAGAATAATTCCATTATTAAAACATTGTCATTCCCCGACCAACTTACAGTTAGATCAACTATTCTGTTTTTCTCTGATAATGTCGAAAGCTTAAAACCTCTTTTAGTTACAGATGCTCCTGAGGTGGTGCAATCAATGAGGAGTTTTGTTAGTTCTATAGATGTTTTATCACCAAGCTGATCAGTAATTAGGCTTGTTTTCGTATTATTGAAGATCCAGCCATTACTTGTTGCAGAATCATTCATCCAAACTAGATTTAAATCTTTATCTAAAACAATAATCTCAGAAGCAAGCTGATTTAATAGAGTATTTTTTATAGTATTGATATCAGCCATTTAAAGCTTAGCTCCTCTTTCAAGGAGCTAAGATATATTAATTATTTTGTTAATGTCCCTACAATATGGGATAGGATCTTGTATGGATCTGCGTTAGATGCAGGTCTTCTATCTTCTAAATACCCGTTCCAGTTATGCTCAACTGTGTAAACAGGTATTCTTATACTAGCACCTCTATCACTTACGCCATATGAAAACTGATCAATGCTCTGGGTTTCATGCAGTCCAGTTAATCTCATATCATTATCAGATCCGTATGCATCAATACCTTCTTTGTGTACTGCGCCGAGTTTGTCACACATTGAGTTAAATAATTCCTCACTTCCATTTGTTCTCATCTCTTCATTTGAGAAGTTTGTATGCATGCCTGAACCATTCCAATCTCCAGTTTTTGGTTTAGGGTGAATGTTAACGCCGACACCAAATTCTTCAGCAATTTTATATAGAAGATATCTACTTACCCATAGATCATCAGCAGCTTTAATACCTTTTCCTAAACATTGATATTCCCATTGACCAAGCGCCACTTCAGCGTTAGTTCCAGTAAGTGTTATTCCCAAATCAAGGCAAGCTTGTAAATGTATATCAGAAATTTCTCTTCCAACTACATTGCCAGCTCCAACTCCACAATAGTAATCACCTTGAGCTTTTGGCTCGCCTTTTTCCCATCCCAAAGGATCGCCTGTCTCTGGATCTGTAAAGAAGAATTCTTGTTCAAAACCAAACCACCACTCATCAGTAACCACTGCTTCTGCTGCAGCTCTAAAGTTTGATGGGTGCGTTGTATGGTCAGCTGATTGAACTTGAGTCATCACAATATCATGACCATTGTCATTTGCATAAGTTTGAACAGGTATCAACAAACAATCAGAGCTTCCGCCTTCAGCTTGCTGTGTAGATGATCCATCAAAAGACCAATCAGGCGGAGTATCCGCATCTGTTGCTTTAACTTTACTCCTCATTGAGGACTCTGGTTTATACCCATCAAGCCATATGTATTCGTATGTTTTATAGTTTATTGACATTGTTTCTCCTAAATTTTTTTAAACCTACTTTATCTAAAGCAATTTCTATGCCATTATAAAATTGATATTTGCACTATAAAAGAGTTTATTATGCACTATTTTAGAACATTAAAGATTTATTTGCACTTATAAAATGCTTTTAAGAGAAAGATAGGAATTTTTTAATCTTTATAAACTTATTTGGCAATGATTGATAAGAGTGGTCTCCGCCGAATGTAATATCAATATGGGCGCCATTAAAATATGCAATTGTTTTATCAAATGCCAAGATCTCATCCCCAGATTCAACCAAAACCATTACCTTGTTAGGGTGTAATAGCTTTTTATGACTCAGGCTTTTAAGAAAGGAAATATCTTCCTCATTTATTGTAAATTTATTTCCAGTGGAATAATTTTCATTTTCTCCAAGGTTTTTATCAAAACCAATTAACGGAGGAATTGCTGGGTTTATCAAAACTGCTTTGGCTGAAAGTTGCTGCGCATAATACAATGCATAATACCCTCCAAGGGAACTCCCCATAAAGACAAGATCTGTTTCACAGCTTTCAATTAAATTATTTATTTGTGCATCGGCTTTATGAAACCCATCATTCAGATCAGGAATAATTATTGATGTATTTTTAGAGCTATTAGTAATAAATTTTTTTAGATTGTGAGCTTTTTTTGAATTAGATGAGGATTTGAATCCATGAAAATAAAGAATGGTCTTATTCATTATCAATAATTTTCTGCAAACTCTTTTTTGAGGCAATGCCAGATATAAAAATACTTTCTAGCCACTCTGTTAAAAACCTATTTTGTTGGGCCTTTTCATCTAATGAGTGTGCTTTTGATGCTTTGTAATAAAATGGAAGTGATTTTTCTCCCTGATACTCAAGAACTTCAGCCAATTGAGCATCAATACTAATTTGTATTTTTAAGATAAAGGTATTAATTTCCTCAGGATGGTCATCGTTTTGCTTGGCTTCAACCAGAAGGGTGTGCTTAGTTCTATCAAGCACTTCAAAACTAATCGCTGAAGATGAAAGGTCAGGATTTATAGCTTCAAACTCATATCGGCTTTCTTTGAATTCATTCAAAAGCTTCTTTAATCGTAAAAAGTTCCCCTCACAAATTGCCAAGTGATGTGATGTAATAGGAAGCGTTTTAATCATTACTAAATTCTATATTCTTTTTTTATAGGTGTATATTCTTGACACGCTTGTAAGTAATTTTCGATAGATTTACCTTCTTCATAGCAAAACTTTTTTATAGCATCCCTAAAATCTTTTTTAAGGATAAAGTGATAAGAGTCACAAGTTCGTGGCTCAAAGCCTCGTCTTATCTTATGCTCCCCCTGAACACCTGGATCAAAAAACTGAATATTATTTTTGATACAGTAATCTATTCCTTGATAGTAACAGCATTCAAAATGAAGATTATCTATATTATCAAATGAGCCCCAGTGCCTCCCATAAAGTGTATTTTCACCTTGAAAGCAGAGCGAGCCCGCAATTTTTTTATTTTCATATTCAGCAAAAAAAATTACTGGCTTTAAGGTGTCTTTATGTTTATGAACGAGCTTAAAGAAATCATTATTTAAATATGGGGCCTGCATTCGTTCTGTATATGTATTTTTATAAAAAAGATAAAACTCATCCCAATCATTTTCAGTAATTGTATTAGAGTCCTTTGTAATAAAGGTAATGCCAAGTTCCTTAATCTTTTTTCTTTCAGTTTTTATATTTTTTCTTTGCCTGGATGTAAAAATATTTAGATAGTCATCAAATTCATCATATTTTTTATTATTCCAAACGAACCTATAACCATTTCTTTTTATAAAACCGTGAGAAAGCAGGTGCTCTCCAAAATCTTGATTAGGAAAAAGAATATGCCAGGTTTCAATATTTTTTTCTTCCATCAATTCTTTGGTTATATCAATACAGTGGTCTTGATTGCTAGTATGCTTTGTTATGATTTTTTTAGTTTCGCAGGGCGTAAAGGGAATCGCGCTTAAAAGTTTTGGGTAATAGTTCCTATTTGTTCTATTAAGTGCGTAAGACCACTGATGGTCAAAAATAAATTCGCCTTGACTATTATTTTTAAGATACAAAGGCATAAAGCTGTTCAATTTGTCTTTATCAAAAGAGGCAAAATGAAAAGGCTGCCATCCAGTCGAGGCATTGACAGAGCCACTTCTTTCAAGCGCATCTAAAAATTCATATGACATAAATGGAGACCTATATCCATTTAAGTTTTCTTTAAAATCATTAATAGGTATATCAGAAATACTATTTAAAAATTTATTTTTTATGGTCATTGCTTATATAAAAAATATTTCTGCAGTAAAACCAAGAACTGCAAACAAGCCAATGTAGTTATTTGTCTTGAAGGCATCCAGGTATAGTTCTTTCTTTGCTAACTGGTTTTGGAAGTAAAAAAGAATTAACAATATTCCCATAGTGAGTAAAAAGAAAATAGAAAATTCATTTAAATAAGCAATTAATAAAAGTGACGCATAAAAGATAAGATGCAAGGCATTAGCAATAAATATTGTTTTACCCCCCCAGAGGATTGGAGTTGAGTTTATGCCAATTTTCTTATCATCATCAATATCCTCAAGCGCATAGAAGCTATCAAAGCTTACGATCCAAGCCACAAGACCAAAATATAAGATAATAATTGATAGCGAAAAACTTTCAGATTGAAGTGAGTATGAGATTACCGATCCAGAACCAAATGTTATGCCTAATATAAGTTGAGGAGCTTTTAAGAATCTTTTAGACAAGGGGTATAAAATAATTAGAAGAGAAACAAATAGTGCAATTTTTAATGTCAGCAGCGGGGTTAGTAATAGTAAGCAAAATGAAGCTATAGATAATATTATAAAAAATATCCAAGCTTCTTTAAGTGAAATATTCCCTGACGCAAGTGGTCTTTCTTTTGTTCTTTCAACAACTTTATCAAAATTGCGATCGCTAATATCGTTAATGACACATCCGCAAGACCTTACTAAAACTGAGCCTACTAAAACGATAAGTATATTTTCAAAATCAATATATCCTTCTGAAATTGTTCCAAGAAGAAGGCCAAGCAAGGAAGGCCATAACAAAAGATAAATACCGATTGGCTTGTCTAGTCTAGCTAGCTTGATGTAATTTAATATCTTAGATTTCATTCTTAAAAAGAAAAACTTCCATGACAGAGAAAGGTTGCCCGTTTACTGAATACTTTATTTTTCTTCCCCAAAAAATATCTTGTTGTAACTCAAATGATGCATAAGCTGATTCTTCTTTCTTAAATATTTTTTTTTCAAACAAAATATCTCCAAGTGGCCTTGTACCAAGCTCACCAAGCTCAGCAAGTCCTTTTTCTATTGTTAAAAGAGGGATAATGGTCCTAGCAAAAACTAATGGTATCTTATCCCCATAAAGCAGGACTTCTCTAACCTTAAACTCCTTAGCTAAAGAATCAATAAATCTCTGATCTTGAATTTCCACCTCCCCTACATCATCCTGAAGTAGCTCAAGACTAAAGTTTTTCTTTTCACTAATTCTTTTTGTAATGGGACCTAGCTCAAGCAGCCAAGATTTTACAAACTCATTTCGTACATCATCATTAATATTCTCATATTTTTTCCAAGATGATATTTGATTGAGCTGCATAGTTATGTTTTATAAATCTGATATTATACTCGGAAGTTTTTTTATTAATATTTATAACGTTTATTAAATTATGGAATTAAAAAAGTGGGAATGTATTGTGTGTGGTCTAATTTACGACGAGGAACTTGGTTGGCCAGATGACGGAATTGAGCCTGGAACTAAATGGGAAGATGTACCTGATGATTGGTTATGTCCAGAATGCGGTGTTGGCAAGGAAGACTTTGATATGATAGAAATATAATGATTGATGCACCAAAAAATTTGACTAGAAACATCCTCCTTGGAATGCTGGTTGGTTTTGTTTTAGGTGCCATTCTTTATTATTCTAATTTCCTTCCATTAAGACTGAAGGAATTCATTGAAATTTATGTTTTTAATTTAGGTAGCTCTATTTTTGTTAATCTCCTGAAACTCCTTATCGTGCCTTTGGTTTTCTTTTCCCTTGTTTCTGGGATTTCATCTCTTACAAATATGACGAGCCTTGGAAACATAACCTTAAAAACAGTTTCACTATACTTATCAACAACAGCCATCGCAGTAACTCTATCTTTGATCATTGGTTCTATTTTTAAACCAGGCTCAGGATACTCATCTAATATTTCTCCTCCGGATAAGCTCCCACAAGGCCAGGGTATTTATGAAACTATTTTAGATATATTTCCTTCAAATATTATTGAAGCTATGGCAAATAATCAAATGCTAGCAGTTGTATTTTTTAGTATCTTATTTGGACTAGCTCTAAATAAAACCAACCATTTAACTAATAACTTTAGTGAGTCTTTTGAAAAGCTTAATACTGTATTTATGCAGCTTGTAATTATGATTATCTCGTTTGCTCCAATAGGTGTATTTTGTTTAATAGGAAAGTTCGTTATTGCTGATGGGCTTGATATTTTCCAAGAAGCTTTTAAGTATGTAACTTTATTGATATTAGTTTTGTTTATACATGCTTTTGTTACCTATTCTTTAATACTGAAAATGTTTACCAATCTAAGCCTATTAACTTTCTTTAAGAAAATGAGAGAAGTTGCAATTTTTGCATTTTCAACCTCATCAAGCGCAGCAACTATTCCTGTAACTTTAAAAACAGTTCAAGACAACCTAGGTGTTAATAAGAATGTTGCATCTTTTGTAATTCCTGTAGGAGCGACAATAAATATGGATGGAACCGCAATCATGCAAGGAATGGCAACAATATTTATTGCTCAAATGTCTGGCATAGATTTAACACTTATCCAGTATGTTCAAGTTGTTATTTTGGCAGTTGTAACTTCAATTGGTACAGCCGCAGTTCCTTCTGCCGGGACAATAACATTAGTAATAATTCTCCAACAGTTTGGCCTTCCCTTAGAAGCAATTGGGATTATATTGGCAGTAGACAGAATTCTTGATATGTTAAGAACATCTGTAAATGTAACTGGTGATGCTGCAGTTGCTTGTATCGTTGCAAATTCTGAAGGGTTGCTGGATAAAAATATTTATAATAAATAGTATTTAAATACGTCTTTTTTATAATAATTTGATAGAATGCCCTTTTTAAAAAGGGGTTCCATATGAATGTTTTATTAATTCCACCATTACTAGGTCTAGTTGGCATGGTTGCTGCACTCATAGTGTATAGACTTGTAATGAAATATCCTGATGGCCAAGACAAAGTAAAAAAAATTGGTGATCAAATACATAATGGCGCGCTAGCTTTTATGAAAACTGAATATAAGTATTTATTAGCTTTCATGGCTGTCTTAGTTATATTAGTGTACTTGGCCTTAGGCGTACACTCTGCAATTGCAGTTATTACTGGTGCAGCAGCTTCATCTCTTGCCGGTTTTATTGGCATGTATGCAGCTACTAAAGCAAATGTAAGAACAGCAACTGCCGCTCAGCAAGATGGTGCTGCAGCTGCCTTATCAGTATCTTTTTATGGCGGTTCAGTAATGGGCCTATGTGTAGCATCCCTTGGGCTTATCGGTCTAGGTGGATTATATTATTTTTTTAGTGATGGACATGTTCATGCATTAGAAGGCTTTGGAATGGGCGCTTCTGTTGTTGCATTGTTCTCAAGAGTTGGTGGTGGCATATTCACAAAAAGTGCTGATGTTGGAGCTGATTTGGTCGGTAAGATTGAAGCGGGAATTCCTGAGGATGATCCAAGAAATCCTGGTGTTATTGCTGACAATGTTGGTGACAACGTTGGAGATGTGGCTGGCATGGGGTCTGATATTTTCGAATCATATTGCGGGTCTATGATTGCTTCTATTGCAATAGCATACACTTTAGGATCTCAAGATATGATGATGCTTCCTTTGCTACTTGCCTCTGTTGGATTAATTGCTTCAATTATTGGAATAGTAATAGTAAAGCTTCAGTCATCAAAAGCTCCTGCTAGTGCTTTAAGGTCAGGTACCTTGCTAGCCCCAGTAATATTTGTGGGCTTTGCATGGCTTTTAGTAAACGCTCTTCCAGGTGTGTCAACTGCTGTTTGGTGGTGTGTTATTGCTGGTGCTGTTGGTGGAGTATTAATAGGCTTAATAACTGAATACTATACAGATTCCGAACAGAAGCCTGTAAGAAGTATTGCCGAATCAGGAGAGACTGGACCAGCTACAGTAATGATATCTGGTTTAGCTGTGGGAATGGAGTCTGTTGTAATACCAATTTTAATTCTTGCTTCAATAATTTTTGTTTCTACAGGTCTTTCCGGTGTTTATGGCGTAGGTATAGCAGCTGTTGGAATGCTATCTACTGTAGGTATTACTATGGCAATTGATGCATATGGTCCAGTTGCAGATAATGCAGGCGGAATTGCAGAAATGTCTGGAATGGGTAAAGAGGTTAGAGATATTACTGACTCATTAGATGAGCTTGGTAACACAACTGCAGCGATTGGAAAAGGTTTTGCTATTGGAGCTGCGGCTTTGGCTGCTCTTGCAATTATTTCTGCTTTTTCTGCTGTTGTAACTTTAAACAACCCTGAGTTCTCTCTAGCATTAACAAAACCGATTGTTCTTGTTGGAATGTTTATTGGCGGATGTATTCCATTTGCTATCGCATCTATAACAATGAAGGCTGTGGGTGATGCGGCTTTTGAAATGATTAATGAAATTAGAAGACAGTTTAAAGAAATCGATGGCTTGATGGAAGGAACAGCTGATCCAGATTCTGAAAAATGTGTTGAAATAGCAACTCAAGCGTCATTGAAAAAAATGATGTTACCGGGTGTTATTGCAGTTGGTATGCCTGCTGTAGTTGGATTTGGTCTTGGAGCAGAAGCTTTAGGCGGAATGCTTGCTGGTGGATTGCTAGGTTGTGTTTCTTTAGCACTAATGATGGCTAATGCCGGTGGAGCATGGGACAACGCTAAGAAGTATGTTGAAAAGGGGAATCTTGGTGGCAAAGGATCAGATACTCATTCAGCTGTTGTTGTTGGTGATACTGTTGGAGATCCATTCAAGGATACTTCAGGACCAGCAATGAACATTTTGATTAATGTTATGGCTATTGTTAGTTTAGTTATAGCGCCTCTTCTAAGTATATAAAAGTACTTTCAAATTCTTATGATCCAGAGTTAATCCTCTGGATCATATGTTAAATTAAATCGTGAAAAAAAATATCCTAATAATAGGCTATGGAGATATTGGCCATAGATTAAGTGCCCGTATCAACAAACAGTTCAATTTATATGCCCTGAGCAGATCTCCCGTCATGGAAGAGGGCATTACACATTATTCTTGGGACTGGCTTTCTGGAGAAGTTATGCCAGTTCAAGACCTATCTTTTGAAGCTATTATATTTATACCAAAGCCAAGTGAAATGTCTGAAAAAGGCTATCTTGATGGGTTTATAGCTGCACTAAAAAATATTCAAAAATCACTCCCATTCTTAGAATTTAAAAAATTCATTTCTATTTCTTCAACCAGGGTGTTTGGATCTAACCAAAAGGGTAAATTAACTGAAAATGATGTTGCAATTCCCAATGACTTTAGAGGCAATATCATAAAAGAGTACGAATCAATGCTCATAGATTATTTCAAAGATAATTTAAATATTCTTAGATTTTCTGGACTATATGATACAAGTACAGATAAATTACCTTTTAATAGACTGCATAGAGATAATGCAGCAAAAATAATAGATTTTTTTATAAATAAGCCCATGAGTGGCTCAAATACTAATATTATTCATTGCTCTGAAGATAAAGAAGTAGAAGAGTCTAGTAAGTGCATATCAAATATCAAATTGAAAAAATTGGGCTTTACTTTTGATGATTAAGCCTAGAACTATAACCTCAAGAGAAATACAATAATATAATGACTAAAAGCATGACAGGCTTCGGCTCTTCAAGATATCTTGATTCAAAAATCGAAATTTATTGTGAGATTAAGACTGTAAACCACAGGTTTCTTGAAATTTCTACAAAACCAAATGATCTTCATAGTGAGCTAGATGTTCATGTAAGAGATATCACATCAAAAAAAATAAGACGTGGAAGTGTTGATATTAGATTCAAGCTAAAGTTCCCTACAGAAAATAAGTTTCTAGTTAACGATTCATCATTAGATAATTTAATAAAAACAATAAAAAATATTAAGCATATCAAATCAGAGGATTTGAGCTTTACTGATGTGAAGGATATACCTGGAATAATAAATGTTGAGCAAGTCACAAATATCAAATTAAATTTAGTCAAAAAAGTTTTTAAAGAATCTTTAAAAAACCTTCTAGATGATAGAGCGTTAGAGGGAGCTAAAATTGAAAAATTATTTCTTCAAAAAATTAATAAAATAGAGAAGAACGCTCTAAGCCTATCAAGCTCTAATAAAAAGCTAACCAAAAAGAGATATGATAATTTGAATAGCAAGATTTCAAATTTAGCATTAACTCTCGACAAGAGCCGCCTAGAACAGGAGGTTGCTCTACTTGTATTAAAGCATGACGTTGCAGAAGAGATAGAAAGAATAATCTTTCATACCAAGTCTTTAAAACAAGAGTTAGGATCAAAAGTAACGAGTGGAAAAAAAATTGATTTTGTCCTTCAGGAGTTATTTAGGGAAACTAGTACCTTATCTGTAAAACTTGATGAGCCTTCATATAAACAGATAGCATTAGAGATGAAGCTCTCAGTTGAAGAGATGCGTGAGCAGGCACAAAACATTGAATAACAAAAAAGGAAAATTAATAGTAATTTCTGCACCATCTGGCGCAGGAAAATCGTCACTTATAAAGGCTATTATAAATAATAACAACAATATTGAGCTCTCCATTTCTGCGACAACAAGAAAACCAAGAGAGGGTGAAAGTAATGCTAAAGATTATTTCTTTATTTCTGATGAAGAATTCAATGCTTTAAAATCAAAAGATGACTTTGTTGAGTGTGCATTGGTTCATAACTACCAATATGGAACCTTAAGGTCATATATAAATGAAAGAATTGATAAAGGTATTAATATTATTCTTGATATTGATGTTCAAGGGTTTGAGCAAATACAAGAAGCAAGTATTGATAATACATCCATATTTATTATCCCTCCGAGCATAGAAGAGCTTAAAAAGAGATTAAATATAAGAGGGTTAGATTCTCAGGAAGTTATAGAAACTAGGCTTGTAAATGCAAGACATGAATTGAAATATGCAAATAGTTTTGATTTTAGAGTGCTTAACGATGAGTTCGATGATGCGCTTAAAAGTCTTGTATCTATTATCTTTGATGGTAGTTCCAAAGATATTGATACAGAAAAAAGTACAAAGATCTTGCAAGAATTGCTGTCTTAATAAGTAAATAACAATTAGAATAGCTGACCCAGGAGAAATTATATGGCTAGAATTACAGTAGAGGATTGTTTACAAATAATACCAAGTAGGTTTGATCTAATAATCATGGCCTCAAAAAGAGCTCGTCAGCTTGCTACCACAAGCAGAGACCCTCTTGTTGAATGGGATAATGATAAGCCAACTCTTGTAGCATTAAGAGAAATTGAAGCTGGTCTTTTAGATAAAGAAACTTTAGATAGAACTTTAGAGGAAGACGTATTGCTTGATGAATTTTCAACACCAGGAAATGAAGAAACACAAACTACTGGCTAAATAATTTGGAGGGCTAATTTGACTGAAGCAGCTCTACCCAATAACGCGTTAATAAATTTTACAGATACAGAGGTTATAAAACTTCCTGTATCCATTTATAAAGAAGCTAAATCTTATTTGTCTTACAAGGACATTAAAAAAATTCAAAAAGCCTATACATTTGCTTTTTATGCTCACCAGGGCCAAAAAAGAAAAGATGGCACAGACTATATAACTCACCCAGTTGCAGTAACTCAAATTATGCTAGGGCTTAAAGTTGGGCCAGATTCAATATGCGCTGCTCTGATGCATGATGTGCTTGAGGATTGCAACGTCCAAAAAAATAATCTATCTAAATATTTTGGTGAAGATGTCGCCAATATTATTGATGGTGTGAGTAAGCTAGGCAAACTTGATATGCAGAACAAGGCGGAGACTAACGCTAATAACTTACAAAAAATGGCTTTAGCAATGGCTAATGATGTAAGAGTCATACTCGTTAAGCTTTGTGATCGTCTGCATAACATGAGAACGATTGAGCATATGCCAAGATTTAAACAGATTCAGAAATCGAAAGAGACATTAGAGGTTTATGGCCCTTTGGCATTAAGAATTGGCATGCAAGATCTTAGAGCAGAACTTGAAGACTTGTCTTTCAAATGCATGCATCCTATGAGAGCTCAGATGTTAGAAAATGCCATAGAAAGTTCAAGCGGAGGCAGGAAAAAGATCGTAGAAAAAATAAGAAAAGAGCTAAAAAGCCATTTAAAAACAAATAGTATAGAAAATGCCGCGGTAAAGGGCAGAGAAAAAAATATTTATAGTATCTATAATAAAATTAAGAAAAAGCATAAACCATTTTCTGAAATTTTGGATGTTTATGGATTCCGAATACTAGTCGATAACGTAGATGATTGTTATAGGGCTCTTGGAATAATTCACAATTATTTCGCACCTATTGAAAATAAGTTTAAAGACTATATAGCTATACCTAAAACTAATGGTTATCAGGCTCTTCATACAAGTTTATTAGCCTTAAATGCCTTTCCTATAGAGGTACAAATACAAACAAGAAGTATGTGGGCAACTGCCAACATGGGTATTGCTGCTCATTGGAGCTATAAGACAAATGATGGCGGAAGAGGCCCAGAGTTGAGAGCGAGTAAATGGTTATCAGGCTTAATAGATCTTCAAAAAAAATCAACAAGCTCAATTGAATTCGCAGAATCAATCAAAAAAGACTTGGAGCCAAATGAGGTCTATCTATTTTCACCAAAGGGTCATGTGTATTCCATTAAAACTGGCGCAACTCCTATTGATTTTGCTTATGAGGTTCATACAGGGCTTGGAAATAGTATTGTGGGATGTAAGGTCAACAGAAGAGAGGCACCTCTTAATGTTGAGCTTGAGAGTGGCCAAACGGTAGAAATAATAACATCTGACTATCCAGTAGATGCAGATCCTGCATGGTTAAACTTTGTTGTAACTAGCAAAGCAAGAAGTGGTATTAGGTCTAGATTAAGAAATCAAAAAAATTCTTCTGCTAGGAAAGCAGGAAAGTTAATGCTTGAATCAGAGTTAAAAAGATCAGGAAAATCACTTGAGGATTATAGGGGGAGCACTTTGAAAAGAGTTCTCGATTCAATTGGAGTCACTACTCTAAATAAACTACTAATCGATTTAGGATCAGGAAAGAGAACTGGAAATATTGTTGCTGAAAGATTTTATTCAGGACTGCAGATTAGAAAAGAAAAAGAAATCATAGAAGATAGGACTGTTCCTATTATCGATAATCATATTGAAGGTGTTTCAGTAGTATTTGCTAAATGCTGTCATCCCATCCAAGGCGATCCAGTCATTGCACACTCAGATACAGAAAGAGGTATTGTGGTTCATCATCAAAGGTGTAAACAAGTGTCTCCATATATCAATAAAGATCCAAGATACTTCTCTGCTTATTGGGATGCCTCTAAAAAATCTCATTTATATCTAGCAATGCTCAAAATTACTACTGAAAATAAAATAGGTGTTTTATCAGATATTGTTTCTATATTTGCAAAGGCAGGAATTAATATTGAGCAAGTAAATACCAAGGCAGTCGATCAAAAATTTTCTGAGTTCACATTGGAAGCAAATATTGAAAGCCTTGATGAGCTCAAAAGAATTATGTCCAAGGTAAGATCAAAAAAATTCACAGCTAGCTGTTCAAGAATCATTAATGATAAATAATAGAACGAAACCATTTTTTATTATGTACAATTCACTTTTTAACAACATCAACTAACTTAAAAGAGAACGACATTATGGCTAAAGAAATAATTTTTACTGAAGACGCTCCAAAAGCTATTGGTCCATACTCTCAGGCTGTTAAATCAGGTAGTTTTTTATTTGTTTCGGGTCAGGTAGCCTTGTGTCCTGTCTCTGGTGATCTTAAGAACTCTTCAATAGAAGAGCAGGCCGAACAAGTAATTAAAAATCTAACTGCAATATGTAAAGCCGCAAATGCTGGTCTGTCCGATATTGTTAAATTAACTATTTACATTACAGATATGAATGATTTTTCTATTGTGAATCAAGCCATGGAGAGTCATTTTGAATCTCCTTATCCAGCAAGGGCAACTATAGAAGTTTCAGCACTTCCGCTTGGAGTAAATGTAGAAATGGATGCAATAGTAAATTTAGATGAATAAAAGTCTCCTATCTATTAATGATTTATCTAAACAAGAAATACTTGATCTTATAGAATTTGCCAGAAACTTTAAAAATGATGATGGTTCTTTTAAAAAAGAAACCCTTTTTCCAGATAAAACAGTTGCAAATGTTTTTTGCGAACCGAGCACAAGGACAAAATCATCATTTGAAATTGCCGCTAAAAATTTAGGGTGCAGTGTGATTGGTTTTGATGCCTCAAGCTCATCAATAGAAAAAGGGGAATCAATATACGAAACTATTGATGCGCTAGGCTTAATGGGGGTAGATCTTTGCGTTCTCAGGCATCCTGATTCAGTTATTCGTGAGCTAGATGAATATATGCCTGAAATGGTTTTTATCAATGGTGGAGAAGGGTCGATATCTCATCCAACTCAAGCCTTAATTGATTTAATGACTATTATTGATAGTAAAGGCTCTATAGATGATTTAAATATCGTTATTGTTGGTGATCTTGATCACTCACGCGTTACATCGTCCTTCATAGAAGGTATCTCTAATTTTTCTTTTAACTCATTAACATTCTGCGGGCATCCAAGCATGTGTTCAAAGTATTTAGATCCTGCCCTAGGAAGATATGAACCAGACCTTGATTTAGCTGTTCAAGATGCAGATGTGATTATTACATTAAGAATTCAGCATGAAAGATTTGAAGAAGAGCTAAATCTTGATCTTGATGATTACAAGCATGCATATGAATTAACATCAGAAAGAGTGCAGCAGGCAAGAGGTGATGTGATAGTCATGCACCCAGGCCCGGTTAATTATATTGAAATATCTGAAAGCGTTTATCAGTCAGATAATTCGGTAATAAGAAATCAGGTTGCAAACGGCGTTGCTATAAGAATGGCTGTATTAGCTAGATATCTGAGCAGCTAGGGTTTTCTTAACAGTATTTACTACTGTGATTGTATTTTGATCTATTTCGATATTAACCTGATCGCCTTCTGAAAGTTTGTCTAAATTAGTTATATCTAGAGTTTCAGGTATCAAATGAATATAAAAGTTTGTTTTATTTACCTTGCCAATTGTTAAGCTGCAACCATTTATACCTATATAGCCCTTTTCCATAACGTAATCTAAATATTTTTTTATTAATGATATTTGTATATCTTTAGTATTTTTTCTATTAACAGTTTTGATAACTTTAGCAGTGAAGTGAATATGACCTGACATCAAATGACCTCCGATTTCAGTTGAAGCTTTTATAGACCTTTCGAGGTTGACTATATCCCCTTTATTAATATTCTTTAAATTGGTCTTGCTAATAGTTTCTTCTATTACATCAAATTTTAATGTTTTAGAGCCACTATCTTTTGAGGTAAGACAGACTCCATTTACAGAAATACTCGCACCTCTCTTCAAATTCTTATCAAAACCTTTTGGGGTAGTTATTTCTAAAGACAGGTAGTCTTCATATTTTTTTATTTTGGCAACTTTGCTTTTGACTGAAACAATACCTGAAAACATTTTATGCTCCCCAATTGTCTCTATAAGCCTTCAGCTCCCCTAGATGAGCGGTATAGTCTGAATTGTTTTCAGTAAATGATATAAGCGTATCAAGATTAACTATAGATTTAACAGTTATACCAAAATCATTTTGAAGTTCTTTGGATGCAGATATATCAGCAGAACCTTTTTCTTGTCTATCAAGACCTACAATAAATATTTTTGGAATAGCACCAGTTTTGCTAATAAGCTCAATCGACTGTCTTGCAGCCGTTCCTGCAGAAAGCACATCATCAATTATCATTACATTACCAACAGGATTATTTCCAATAATATTCCCACCTTCCCCATGATCTTTAACCTCTTTTCTATCAAATGAAAGAGGGTAGTTATTACCATTTTGACTCAATAGTACAGCAACCATAGACCCTAAAAAAATACCTTTATATGCAGGGCCATAAATACAATCATATTCCATTTCAGTTTCATTAATTGCTTGAACATAGCAATTAGCTAACTCTGAGAGATTACCTGACAGCATCTTAGCTGCATTAAAAAAGTAGGGGCTTGTTCTGCCAGATTTGAGAGTGAAACTACCGAATTCTAATGCTTTTGCATCTAATGCAAGATTTAAAAATATTTTCTGGTAATTTTTCACTTATTTTAAGCAGGCCTTTTGTTTCTGAATAATATCTGCAATAGCAGCGCTTCCAATATTAAGCATATCATCTAGCTGCTCTCTATTAAATGGAGCTTCTTCACCAGTTCCTTGAATTTCAATTATTTCAGAGTTGTCAGTCATAACTAAATTTAAATCAACTTCAGCACTGCTATCCTCTTTATAGTCCAAATCAAGAGCAACCTGACCATCCAGAACTCCAAGAGAAACTGCAGCAACATGTGACTTGATCGCTCTATGGTCATCATGATGGTTTTGAAGAGCTAGAAATAATGCGACACACCCACCTGTTATCGAGGCAGTCCTTGTTCCACCATCTGCTTGAATTACATCACAGTCAATATTAATAGTTTTTCCTTTAATGTACTTTAAATTAACTGCCTGTCTTAAGGATCTTCCTATAAGTCTTTGGATTTCTTGTGTTCTGCCACTTTGTTTTCCTCTTGCAGCCTCTCTTCCCATTCTTTCATTTGTTGATCGAGGAAGCATTCCATATTCTGCAGTTACCCAGCCCTCATCACTACCTCTCATCCATCTAGGGACATTGGTATCTATAGAGGCTGTACAAATAACCTTTGTATTTCCAAAGGAAACAAGGACAGAGCCTTCAGCATGAACATTGATATTTGGTTCAATTGTAATTTCTCTAAGCTCGTTAGGCTTTCTATTATTGCTTCTTTCCATAATTTTTTCCCATCGGATACGATGATCCTGTAACTGTATTTAGCTTAATTGCTCTTTAACAATTTTACTTACAACACCCATGTCTGCAGTTCCCGCTGCAATAGATGTTTTAAGAATTCCCATAACCTTGCCTATATCTTGCATCGAGGCAGCCTCAGCTTCAGCAATTGCTGCTGTTACTTTAGTGGTTATCTCTGATTCATCAAGTTGAGTAGGCTTATATTTAGAAAGAACTTCAACTTCTGACTGCTCTTTTTCTGCTAAATCCGCTCTACCTCCAGAAGTAAACTGGGCAATAGAATCTTTTCTTTGCTTAATCATTTTATTGATAATTTGCAAAGCTTTAGCATCATCAATAGATTCTCTGTTGTCTATTTCAAATTTCTGGACTTCTGATTTAAACATCCGCAAGGTATCACGAGTTAACTCGTTTTTATCAAGCATTGCTTGTTTGAGGTCTGACTGAATTTCTGAAAGAAGGGTCAAGGCTATCTGTAGGATCTTTGTCTTGGGAAAGAGTACTTTCTATTAGATTTTCTTGCACGTTTAACAGCAGCTGCCATTAAGCGTTTTCTTTTTTCAGTTGGCTTTTCATAAAATTCTCTTGCTCTTATCTCAGGAACAATTGCTGCTTTTTCGCAGGCACGTTTGAACTTTCTTAGACCAATGTCAAAATGTTCTGTTTCTTTTATTATAATTGAAGGCATAATTAGTCGCGTAGTGTAGGCTGTAATTACAATTTTTGCAAAACATTTTTATGAAAACTTTAGGAATAGAAACATCATGTGACGAAACGGCAGTAGCTGTATATGATTCTGAGCATGGCATTATTGGTGAATCTGTATTTAGTCAGATAAAGATGCATGCTGAGTATGGAGGAGTAGTTCCTGAATTAGCTTCTAGAGATCATTGTGTAAAGATAATATCGGTATTACAGGAAGCAATAAATCAGGTTGATCTTCAATCCATTGATCAGGTTGCATACACATCTGGACCAGGTTTATTAGGTGCTTTATTGATAGGAGAAAGCTTTGCACAAGGAATCTCAAGTGCGCTGAATATTCCTCTTATACCAATTAATCATTTAGAGGGACATTTAATGTCTCCTGTTATGGAATTCCCTGAGATCAAAGTGCCATATATCTGTTTATTGGTTAGTGGTGGCCACAGCATGATAGTGGATGTGAAAGATAGGGGTGATTATAAGATACTTGGTCAATCTCAGGATGATGCCGTTGGAGAGGCGTTTGATAAGGTTGGTAAGCTTCTTGGTCTACCTTATCCCGGCGGTCCACACATAGAGAGACTAGCCTTGAAAGGAAACCCCAAAGCTTATGATTTTCCTAGGCCTATGATGCATAGCGATAATCTTGATTTAAGCTTTAGCGGTCTCAAGACATCTGTTTTGTATACTGTCAGAGATATAGATGATTTAACAGATAAAGTTAAGGCAGATATAGCCGCCTCATTTCAGCAGGCAGTAATAGATGTTCTAACAAAGAAAATAAAAAAAGCAGTAGAGCTTTCAGGAAGATCAGAGGTGATCATAGCTGGTGGTGTAGCAGCTAATAAAGCTCTCAGGGCTGCAATTAAAGATTTAGAAAATACTATTAATATTAGAGTTTATTACCCTTCACTTAAGTATTGTGGAGATAATGCTGCAATGATTGCCTTTGTTGGCTCTCTAAGATCTTCTGATAAAATTAATATTAAGGGATCATCTGTAAGGGCTAGATGGCCATTAAGCGAGCTAACAAAATGAAAGATATTATTTACATAAAAGATTTACGAGTTGAAACCATAATAGGGATCTTTGATTGGGAAAGAAAAGTAAAACAAGAAGTTTCTATAGACATGGAGTTTCCTTTCGACTGTAAAAAAGCAGCTGCAACGGACTCTATTGATGACACTATTGACTACAAGGCCATCTGCAAAGGCGTAATTAAATTTGTTGAAGATTCATCTTTTCAGCTTCAAGAATCACTTGCTGAGGGTATAGCTGCGCTTGTTAAAGAAGAATATAACGTAGAGTCCATAAAGCTAAGAGTATCAAAACCAGGCGCTCTAAGAGGCGCTAAAGATGTTGGTTTGGTCATTCACAGATAATGAAATTTTATCTCTCCCTAGGCAGTAACATAAATGCTGAAGCAAATATTATTCTTGCTATAGAAAAACTCCAAAAAATATTAGATAACAGCGAATACTCGTCAGTTCATCAGACTAAAGCAGAAGGGTTTGAGGGTGATGATTTTTTAAACCTTGTTATGTCTGGAGATAGTGAACTATCTTTTGATGATCTTAATAAAAAATTAAAAGATATTGAGGATGAGGCAGGAAGAAATAGAGATGCTCCAAAATTTAGCGCCAGAACCTTGGATATAGATATAGTTCTTCAGGTTGATGATGAAGAAATTATATTTGAGAGCGATGAAGTTGCAAAATATTCATTCGTCTCAGAGCCACTTAAAGAACTGCTTTAAACAAATAATTTTTCTTATTTAAAGTTTTTCTCAACAATAGACCAAGCCCCATCTGATAAAGGATAAACTTTCATCCCTCTATCTTCTGCGTGTTTACTTGCTGCAGTCCCATCTCTAACTCTTCCTAATATTCCCTGACATATTGCAGCAACTTTAAATATATTAAATGCCATATAGAACTCCCAATTAGCTGACATGTCTTTGCCAGTAGCCTCTGAGTACATATCTCGGTATTCCATTTCATTAGGCACACCAAGCTCTTTCAATTTTGCATAATCATAATAGAGAGGCTCTGTTCTCCATGTTAAGCAATGGTAGCTAAAGTCTGCCACAGGATGCCCTAAGGTGGATAGCTCCCAGTCCAAAACTCCAATAACTTCTTGGTTTTTCATAATCATGTTATCTAAGCGGTAGTCACCATGAACAATAGAAGTTTCATCATCGTCAGGAATATTATTCGGTAGCCACTCAATTAGATTATTCATAGCTTCAATATTGTCAGTTTCTGATGCCATGTACTGTTTTGACCATCTAGATACTTGTCTTGCTACATAGTTTCCAGGTTTACCATAATCGCCTAGACCAACTTTTTTGTAATCAACGCTATGAAGAGCTGCAAGAGTTTTATTTTTATTTTGATAAACTTTAATACGTTGTTCTTTGGTTAAAGAGGGCAGCATTGGATCCCAATATATATCACCATCCAAACAATCCATGACAAAAAATTCAGTTCCAGCTACATCTTCATCTTTACAGAGCCCATATGTCTTTGGAACAGGAACGTCAGTTTCGTATAAAGCTGTAATAACCTTATATTCTCTATCCACCGCATGAGCAGATGGTAAGAGTTTTCCTGGAGGCTTTCTTCTTAAAACAAGATTTCTACCTTCAGTAATAATCTTGTATGTTGGATTGGACTGTCCGCCCTTAAATTGCTCAATAGTTTTAATAGCTCCTGCCCCTTGGACATTAGCATCAATCCAAGGCTGCAGTTTTGAAATCTCAATTTTTAAGTTTTCGGCAACTTCTTTGGTACCAGAAAATATTTGTTCATATTTTTGTGCATCATTTGTCATGACAATGATCTTCCCCCATCAATTTTAATAACTTGTCCTGTTATATATTTTGCTCCGGCAACAAACTTAACTGCCTGGGCAATATCTTTTTCAGAACCCATTTTTTTTAAAGGTATATTTGAAATTACTTTTTCTTTTTGCTCATCGGTCCATACAACATCCGGCGGCTCAAGCATTGCTCCAGGAGCAATGGCATTAACAGTAATTTCGGGAGCTAGTTCTCTTGCTAGACCTTTAGTTATGGATTCTAAGCCACCTTTGGCAGCTGAGTATATAGAAAAATTTGCAACACCCTTGCTCAAATTAGTGTCTGTGATATTTATAATTGAACCATTAGATTCTTTTAATTTATCTCTAAGACCATTAATTAAAAAAAGAGGCCCTTTTAAATTAGAGCCTACTAAGTTTGTCCAATGCTCTAAAGATATGTCTTCAATTGGAGTTGGATAAAAGGTAGAGGCATTATTAACAAGGATATCTATAGTCTCAAAAAGACCTTTAGCCTCATCCACCAATCTCGTCACTTCACTATCTACATCTAAGTTAGCTTGAATAATTTTTGCAGTATTTGGATTTTTCGAATTAATTTGATTTGCAAGTTTCTCTGCATCATCTTTGGATGAGTTGAAGTGAATAATAATATTCCATCCCAAATCAGAGTAGGTAAGGGCAATTTCTTTACCAATTCTCTTTGCAGCCCCTGTAATTAAAATTGTCTTATTCATTTAGATTCTCTATAACTTGTTTGAGTAGTTTAATCTTTTCTTCTTCAATATGCTCATTTGAAACCTTTGATAATATTGAAAAATCCGTATTCTTCATTCCTTCTACCAATTCGAGTATTAATTTCTTTGTTTCTTTGAGCTGAGGGAGGCATACAAGATGTTTTATTAAATCCTCATCCCGCTCCAGACGTACATTTTTAAGGATACCTAAAAGACATTCTTCATCAGGGTTAGCTGGTATTTTAGATAAGGCTTTTAAGGTCTGCGATGCATTTATAAAACTATTTGGTATTGGCAGATCCTTCCCAATCAAAAAACTATTATTAATTTCGAGTTCGGCCCATCTTATGGATGGATCATTCACTGATGAGCACCCTGAATTTTTAAGATCCTTGAAATGAAAGACATGCATTTCATATTCAATTAAAGTTTCAAAATAAATACTTGGGTTGTTTGAGGATAAAGCCCTTTCTGTCTCTGCCCATATTCTATTCTTTGAAAGGGTACCAATTTCACCAAGATCAATAATAGTATTTATGAGTTTTTTGGTTTCTTTAGATATCACAAAGTCTTTTAGATGATCATAAGTTCTAAATCTTGCCAGTCTTATAGCTCTCAAGGGATCCTCAGAAAATGCATCAGAAACATGTCTAAAAATTTTATTTTTTATATCGGTAATGCCATTAAATGGATCAATTAGTCTGCCACTATCATCTTTGGCGATTGCGTTTATAGTGAAGTCTCTTCTTGAAAGATCCTCTTCAAGAGTTACTTCTTTCCCATAATAAAAATTAAAACCATGGTATCCATGTCCAGTTTTTCTTTCGGTTCTTGCTAGGGCATATTCTTCCTTTGTAGATGGATGCAAGAAAACTGGAAAATCTTTACCAATAGGCTTAAAACCTTTCTCAATCATTTCTTCAGGAGAGGAGCCAACAACAACCCAGTCCCTATCTTTTGCTTTAGTTTCTAAAAGAGCGTCTCGAACAGCACCCCCAACTTCATAAATCTTCATGCTTTTTTAACTTGAAATAATTTCCTGTCTTCTAATCTTATCGCTGTGAGCTTATTTCCCCAAACACATCCTGTATCAACTCCTATTATATTAGTTAATTTAGTTTTACCCTCGAGAGCTGCCCAATGCCCAAAAATAATATATTGATTCTCTTTTAAATTTTTGATTGTTTGGTTGAACCATGGAACATGCATCTCATCAGCTTTATTTTTTTTAGCCTTCAATTTTAACGAACCATCTTTTCCAAGAAATCTCATTCTAGTGAAGTAATTAATAATAGTTCTAGATCTCTTATAGCCCTTAAGGTCTGAATTCCATATCTTAGGAGTATCTCCCCATATATTTTCTAAGATCTTAAAAGAATCATCTTTCATCCCAGTTTGTATTTCTTTTGAAAGTTTTTTAGCCATCCTGATATCCCAAATATAAGGTATACCCGCATGAGATATCCAAAAAGTTTCTTTTGTTTCTTTAATTTTGATCTCTAGTAATAAAGGTAATTTTTTTAACCAGGAATGATATTTTTGAATATTTTTTGAATCTAAAACTTTTTTTAGTGATTTATTTTTCTTTTGATGTTCTATTAGGTAAAGCAAATAGAAGTCATGATTTCCCAATACTGCTTTTATAGATCCTTTGTGCCTCATGCAAAACTCCATCACTTCAAGAGATTGATGGCCTCTATTAACAAGGTCTCCAGCAAAGATAATTTTATCTTTATTTGGGTTGAATTTTATTTTTTTTACAAGTGCTTGAAGTTCTGAATAGCACCCCTGAACATCGCCTATTACGTAATGAGCCATTATTCTTTATAAGACTCAGCTAGTTTTATATATTCTTCAAGTGAAATTTCTTCTGGCCTAAGATTATTATCAATATCTAAACCAATCCAATCAAAATCTTGTTTTTTTAAATTATTCCTAATACTTTTTCTTCTAGATACAAATGATAGATCTATGACCTTATAGAGATTTGTAATTAATTCAGGGTCAAGATTAGAGTTTTCTTTTGGAGTCATTCTTATAAAGCTAGACATCACCTTTGGTTTAATATCAAAAGATTCAGGAGGCACATCAAATAAAATTTCAGCATTAAAGAAGGCAGAAATTTTTAAGGATAATTTCCCCCAATTTTTGGTTTTGATATTACCGGTTATTTTTTCGGCTACTTCTCTTTGAACTAAAAAATGCATATCTTTGATACAGCTCGACCATTGAATAAATTTCAAAATAATTTGGGTAGATATATTGTATGGAAGGTTTCCTACTATTCTAAAGTTACCCTCATTAAGAAAATCTAAAGATGTTTTAAGAATATCATCATTGACGAAGTTAAATTCAGCTGGCCCATTTAAGTTTTTAGACAAGTATTCAATATTCTCTCTATCGACATCAATAGCTTTTACTTTAATACCTGGCTTGTTGAGAGTTTTTGTAAGAGCCCCCATCCCAGGACCAACTTCTAAAAATTGATCTCCAGAATATGGAGAGACTGACTGACCCATTTCAAAAATAATAGCTGGATCAGATAAGTAGTTTTGCCCAAACTTTCTTCTTATATCTCTCTTATCCATTAGATAATTTTCTTTGCAGCTCTTAACGCCTCTTGAAAAGAAGCAACATCTGCCTTGCCAGACCCGGCAATATCTAATGCAACACCGTGGTCCACAGATGTCCTTATGATAGGTACTCCGAGGGTAATATTAATGGAACTTCCAAAACTTAGTGCTTTTATAACAGGTAAAACCTGGTCATGATACATTCCAAGATAAGCATCAGTTTCTTGTAATATTTTTGAAGTAAACGCAGTATCAGCTGACATAGGCATAGATACATTAATATTATTTTCTCTTAGTTTTATTACAGCTGGCACTAAAACATTTTTTTCTTCTGTTCCAATTTTTCCCCCTTCTCCAGCATGAGGATTTAAACCAAGCAGCTTTATTCGAGGCTCCTGAATTTTAAATTTCGATACTAGCTCATTATGTAAAATCGTAACTTTGTTAATAATAAGCCTTTCAGTTATTAACTTTGGCACTTTTTTTAAAGGAACATGTGTTGTTGCAATAGCAACCTTAAGTTTTTTTGAACCCAGAAGCATTAAGACGTCTTTGCTGCCTGTTCTTTGCTGAATATACTCAGTATGTCCTGAAAAATTACTTTTAAGAGATATTATATTTTCTTTGCTAATAGGGCCTGTAACTAAAGCAGTTTTGGAATTTAATGATTGGTCAATACCAAAATCGAGATTTTTAAGAACATATGCTGCATTAGATTTATATAACTTCCCAGGTTTTGTATTTCTACATTTTGAGATCTCTTTAACTTGAATAGTTCCAATCTTGTTTGAATTAATATTATCTAAATTATCAATAGTACATACTTTTATTTTTTGCTTAAGCAGTAATGCTCTATCCTCAATAAGCTTTTTATCAGCTATGCATACAATAGGAATTTTGATTTTTTCCCAAAAGGGGAGGCTACATAATTGAATAATTAAATCAGGCCCAATGCCCGAGGGTTCTCCAGGGGAATAAAGAATTTTCTTCAATCTAGGTCTTTAAATTCAACAAATGCTTCTGCTCGCATCGATCTTAAGGAGTTCTCAAGCGCTTCATCATACTTTCTAGAATAAAGAACTTGATAAGCTTGATCTTCAATTAACTCAGCTGTTTGATCATGATTCCTTGTTTCCATAACCTCTAAAAAATGAAAACCAAACTGGGTTTGAAATACATTAGATAAAACTCCAATTTCTGAATCAATCATGGTTTCTTCAAATTCTGGTGCTAGAACGCCTTTACCCAACCAGTCTAAAACACCACCAAGCTTTGCAGATCCAGGATCTTCAGAAAATTCTTCAGCAAGCAATTCAAAACTTTCACCATCCACAACTCTTTGTCTAATAGCATTAAGCTCAGCTTCTGTTTCTTCTTCGGTCCTTATAGCTGAAGGCATTAATAAAATATGTCTGGATAGCCATTGATCTTCATATCGAACAAAAGTACCTCTTTTATCTTGAAGCTTAAGTATGTGAAATCCTGCGCCACTTTCTAAGGGCTCAGTTACAAAACCTACATCTTTTCTATTTATAGCATCGGCGAATAATTGAGGCATATCAGCTGCTTTTCTCCATGGCATAACTCCACCAGTTGAAGCATTCCCACTTAATGAAATTTCTTTTGCAAGTTCAGAGAAGTTTTCTCCATCACTAACCCTTTTAAGCGCAGAGATCGCATCATTTTGGGTTTTCACTAGTATCTGATTTACTAATAATTCTGGTTCCAATTCTACTAACGACTCGTCCGTTGCCAAAAACGCCTCAAATTCTTTAGCAGTAATATCAATTTCTGATTGAACTCTTCCTCTTTGAATTCTTTGTATGATCATCTCTTTACGAATCTGTTCTCTAAGATCTTCATATTTAGTACCCTCATTTTCTAAAGAGGTTATAAATTCTTGAAGCTCCATTTTATTGTTAGCAGCAACTCTTATCATTGTTTGATTTAGCTCAGAGTCACTTATTCTCACACCAGCCCTATCTGCCATTTGTAACTGCAATTCTTCAATGATTAGCCTTTCTGCTACTTGTTCTAATAATTCTTCTTTAGGAGGCTTTGGAATATTTTGCTGGTCATACCTGGCTGTCATCTCTTCAAAATCATTATTTATTTGAGATTCCATGATGACACCATCATCAACAATAACAGCAACCCTATCCAGTATTTCGACTGCAGAAAATAATGAAGGAATCAAAAGAACAAATGAGGGTAAAAATATTTTTTTCATATTAGATTTAGTAATTAAAAAGTGAATTATTCAGTAGTCTATTTATTTTATTAGTGGAGGAATTAAAGCCCTTGAGTTCAAACTCAAAATTTATTCGTCCCTTGTTTTCAATCTGAATAATATTATCCCATGCTTCTGCCAAATGGGGATAGTAAATATCTTTATTAATATATTTTGAAAGATTTCTATCTGATCCAGTCATTCTTAATGCAAAACAACAGTTCTCATATTCTATACCTACGATACTCTCAATATTTTTATTAATTTCATCATCATGTTTTAGTTTTGCAATAAATTTAAATTTGGAGCTTAGCCTGATATCACCGAATATTTCTGAATAACTCATAGGGAAATTAAAATCACCCGACATTCTCCTGTATCTTTTAGCAATTCCAATCGACCCACCATTAAAATCATGCTTTAGGGTTAATCCACCTAACGGCATTTTTTTATTTTTATTAAAATATCCTCCGTAAGCCATTAGCATGGTATTTCTATTAGGCATCCACTTGCCCATGACAGTTGTAGGTCCTCTATCCATTGGCATCCCATCCATTTTAGTTGATTCCATGCTCATAGAGGCATCTAATATGCTATGACCAGACATCATTGGACGCATCCAAACCCTTCTATCATCTAAAAAATATTTCTTGGAAACAGATACTGACAACTTTTCCATGCCCATTATGATTTTTTTATACTTTAAGCTGAGGGTGTAAAATTTTTGATCTCCAATTCTATCCATCCCAGAAAAACGCAGATTATTAAATAATTCATTATTCATAGATAGTTCGTCTGCATCAAATATTGGGTTATTTGATTGATCCTTATATGCTGTGTAACCAACAAATAGTCTAGGCTCAATAAAGTAGTTATTGTCTTGAGAGTTCCTTATAAAAATAGAGCTAATGTCAATAGATGCATTGGGCACATTCACATCATTAGTTGCTTGAGAGTTCCCAGAAAGATTATATTTAATAGAACTGATTCCAACATTTGCAACGATCTTTATTCCTTTAATATAACTATGATTTTGCAATGAAAGATCTGAGTAAATTCTTGAACCCTCAGCTGGATTATTGATAAGTCTAGGGTATTTACCAGACATATCCTGATTGCCAAAATAGCCATGAATAGAGCTAGCCTTAAATGAAGATATATTGAGCTGCTCTTTTAAAATAATTTTTCCAAAACTTTTTGAATAGTTAAAATCAATCGATGGAGATTGTTCATAACCATTGGTTAGAATAGGGTTCAGAGTTTGATAGCCTTGATGTTTTATTTGCACAGATGCATTTTTAAAAGTTTTTGATAAAGAAAAATTTTGACTTAAGTTTTGTATTCTCTGATAACCAATTGAGGTTATGTCTCCAGGGATATCTCTAAGAAAAAGACTATCCGACACTTTCGACCAATCTAAATCAATTTTTATTGATTCATGCTCGAATGTATCGAAAATATTAAAGGCCCATCTTGGAGAATTACTGCCATATCCTTCTTTTTCATATTCGTCATCTTTACTAAAATAAATGAGATCTAGGTTTCGTAGGTTTCTATTTTCTCCATGCAGAGACCGGAAATTTAATTCTAACCCTTGTCCGCGCTTTGCAATCATCCTTGGGGCTATTGTTATATCAGAAGACGAAGACAGCACTTTGTAATATGGGAGTGTTATATCAGCCCCATCCGATGAAAAAGATAACGAGGGCTCAAGAAATCCTGTCATCCTTTCAGTTGACGTTGCAAAGGGCAGTTGCGGCAATGCAAGAACAGTTTTGCCCATTACTTGAAGTTTTATTGATTTAGCTAAGCCTCGATTAGTTTCCGCATTCAATCTAATTTCTTTAGCTTGTATTACCCACCCCTTGTTCGGGTTAGCGCATGAAGATATCGATGTATTCGCTAAATTTATTATGCTATTTAACTGCCCATCAAGGCTTTCAAATTTAAAAATAAGGCCTCTTTCATCAAGGTAGGCCTGACCATCAAAAAGAGATAATTCGCTATCTTTTTTATTAAAAAAACCATTTTCTGCTCGAAAGTAGAAGTCTTTTAAGAAGATTTCACCACCATTAAAAAATTGTATTTTTCCATTATCTTTATCCAGATTTGCATTCTGTGCTTTTAATAAGCCTTCTGGAAAATCTAAAGTAACGTTACCATCAAGAACAAGATTCTTATTATCAGTAAACTCAAATTGATCTGAATTTACCTTAAGATCTTGACCTTCCTTTACTTCACCCATTAAGGGTGAATAGGCTATACATCTACTTACATTTGACTCGGATGTTGGAATTAAAACCAATTCACTTATTTCACCATATGCAAAAGATGATATAGAAATAAACCCACAGATATTGATTATAAAAGAAGATTTCTTCATAGATTTATTTTATACCTCTTAGCTTTGAAAGAGTATTTTATAAAAAGTTCTATTTCTTATAAGAATTAATATACTCTTCAAGCTGATAAAGGTGGTCTTTTCCAAAAAATATTTGCTCATCAATAAAGAAAGTTGGAACTCCAAAAGCTCCTTTATCAACAGCTTCGCTTGTATTTTTAATCAGCTTATCTTTACATTCTTGTGAAGTTACTATTTTGATAATAGCTTCAGCATCAAGTTTATTATTTATAAGAGTTTCTTGCAGGACATCTAGGTCTGAAAGATTCTTACCTTCTTCCCACATAGCGCAAAGCATTACCTCAATATACTGATCAAATATGCCTAATTCTTGAGCTGCAAGAGCCCCTCTTTGGACATTGACAGTATTCTGCGGAAAATGCGAATTAAATTTATATTTATCAAGCTTATGCTGTTTTATAAACCTTTCAATTTCAATAAATTGATAGTTATTTTTATTTTTAATATCAGCAAAAGCAACGAAGGGAGGCTGGTTACCAGATAACTTCATTATTCCTCCTAGCAAACAAGGCACATAATTAAATTTCACCCCAGTTCTTTCTTCGAACCCAGGAATTAGTTGATGACAGAAATATGCATTCGGGCTTGCTATATCAAAAATAAAGTCTACTTTCATTTGTACCTACAATTTTGTAAAGTTATGTAAACAATTAAACACTTATATGAAAGATTATTCAAAATATTCAGCAATAATTATAGGAGCTGGCGATGCAACTGGAGCCGCACTCACTAGAAAATTTGCAAGCCATGGTTACAAAGTATGTCCAGTAAGAAGACCCGGAAGTGAAGAAAAAATAAACGCATTAGCAGATGAAATCAATAATTCTGGAGGATGGGCAAAAGGATTTGGTGTCGATGCTCGTGATGAGGATTCAATTGTTAGCTTATTTAAAGAAGTTGAAGAAAATATTGCTCCAATAGATGTTGTTATTTTCAATCCAGGAGCAAATGTATTTTTTCCAATTGAAGAAACTACCTCAAGAGTTTTTAGAAAAGTATGGGAAATGGCTGCCTTTGGTGGATTTCTTTCTGGAAGAGAGGCTGCAAAGTATATGAAAAAGAGGCAATCAGGAAGTATCTTTTTTACAGGTGCTACTGCGTCGCTAAGAGGAGGATCGGGTTTCTCAGCATTTGCTAGTGCCAAGTTTGCATTAAGGGCGCTTAGTCAAAGTATTGCAAGAGAGCTTGGCCCTCAGGGCATACATGTTGCTCATTTTATTATCGATGGGGCTATAGACACTGCATTTATTAAAGAGAATTTTCCAGAGGCATATGCTCTTAAAGAAAAAGACGGTATCCTATCTCCTGAAAAAATTGCAGATTCATATTGGTTTGTTCATTCTCAACACAGAAGCGCTTGGACGCATGAGTTAGATCTTAGACCTTACATGGAAAAGTTTTAAAAATTTTAAAATAAGGAAATACTATGAGTTTAAAAGATAAAGTTATTTTTATGTCTGGTGGAAGCAGGGGTATTGGTTTGGCTATGGCAAAGAAGGCAGCACAAGATGGTGCTAAAGTAGTTATAGCTGCAAAAACTGCAGATCCTCATCCCAAACTACTAGGAACTATCTATACAGCAGCAGATGAGATTATAGAAGCTGGTGGCGACGCTTTACCGGTTTTATGTGATATCAGGAACGAGGATAATGTTAGAGATGCTATTAATCAATCTGTAGAGCATTTTGGTGGAATAGATATTTGTATTAACAATGCCTCAGCCATTCAATTGACCAACGTTACAGACACTGAAATGAAAAGATATGATCTTATGCATCAAATCAACGGAAGAGGAACCTACATGGTAAGTAAATATTGCCTTCCTCATTTAATGAAATCTTCCAATCCTCATATTTTAAATTTATCTCCACCTCTAGATATGAGCTCTAAATGGTTTTCAGGAACCGTTGCATACACCATGGCTAAATACACTATGAGCATGTGTGTTCTTGGAATGGCTGCTGAATTTGCTGATAAAGGAATTGCAGTAAATGCACTTTGGCCAAGAACTGCGATTGCAACTGCTGCTGTTCAGAATCATTTGGGCGGAGATGAAATTATGAGACTATCAAGGAATGTAGATATCATGGCTGATGCAGCCTATGAAATCTTGATAAAAGATTCTAAATTATTTACTGGAAACTTTTGCATAGATGATCTAGTTCTTCATGCAGCCGGCGTAAAAGATTTTACAAAATATGCAAATGTTCCTTTTGCTGAACTAATGCCAGACTTTTTTGTACCAGACGACACGCCATTGCCTGAAGAGGTAAAAAACAGCTAATTTGATAGATTCTGAAGTAATACAAGTCTCTAAAGAGTGTGGTTTTATTGTAAGTAAAGTCCATGCTCTAAAGCTTGAAGCAAGCGGCAGGGAGTATTACCGAATAAGTGAAGATTCAGGAGAAACATTTGTTTTATGTTACCTTGATCCTAATTTAGGAAACCACTCTAAGTTTCAACACATCTCTAAATTTCTTTTTGACCAGAATGTTCGATGCCCAGAAATTATTTTTTATGATGGTAGTTTGGGAATTACTATTCAGGAAGACCTAGGAGACCAATCCCTCATAGATTTAGATGTATTAAATAAAAAATATAATTCGTTACTTCAAAAATCCTTAGGTGTTTTAACTAAAATCCAGACAGCAAACGTACCTCAGATACCAAAATTAAATCAAGATAGTCTGTTTGAGCAAATGAATATGATGGAAAATTTTTTTATAAAAGATTTTTTATCTATGGATTCCCATAACGATTTTAAAATATTAAAAACGCTAGCAATTGAAGAGTTACTAAATCAGCCATGGATGAATTGCCATTTTGATTTTGAAAGAAGAAATCTTATTCTTTTAGAAGACAATGAGATTGCTGTAGTTGATTATCAAGATTTATGTTCTGGTCCTGTTGGAATAGATCTTGCTGGGTTGTTAATAGATCATTACGTTAAATATCCAGATCAACAAATAATGGAATCGCTAGCCAGCTATTCAAGCCTAATAGAAATTGATGTGAGTCCTGAAGAAATATTTGAGTGGGTCAGGTGGGGCGCAATACAAAGAAATATGAGGATACTTGGAATATTAAGTAAGATTTATATCGATACTGATAGGTCTTTTAGACTTAAGGACCTGCCTCAGATTTTAAATAATTTAATTGAACTCATACCCGATAAAAATTTTACAGCTTTAAAAAAATATCTTAATGAAGAGGTCCATCAAAATCTTTTAGTGAGGCTGGATAAGATATGAAAGTCATGATTCTTGCTGCAGGCTATGGAAGAAGATTGCTTCCTTTAACAGAAGGTACTCCAAAACCTTTATTAGAAGTTAACGGAAAATCTTTAATTCAAAGAAATATAGAGACACTTATAGACTCTGGCTTTGATGAGTTTGTTATTAATATTTCCTATTTAGGTCAAATGATTAAAGAACATGTAAGTCATACATTTCCTGGTATTAAAATTTCTTTCTCTGAAGAGGTTGAGCCCTTAGGTACAGGTGGTGGCGTGTCTGCAGCCTTGGGCATTCTTGGCAAAGACCCTTTCGTTCTAATAAATTCTGATATCTGCCATGATATAAATATTAAAAATCTTAGCTCAGACACTGAATCTGCTCATCTGATTGGAGTCAAGAATCCTGATCATAATTCTGATGGAGATTTCTCTTTAGACGGAGATAGCTTAATAATAAAAGAAGGCAAGAATGATTTTACTTGGACAGGAATATCCGTTATCAACCCGGCTATCTTTAGCAATTTTAGGAATCAAGAAGGGCCTTTTGACATATGGAAATCAGTAATGATCAAGCCTATTCAGAATAAAACTGTTACAGCCGAAATAACCCACAGCAATTGGATAGATACAGGGACATTCGAGCGCCTAGAACTTGCTAATAAGATATATAAAGACGAAAATTAGATTATGAGTGATACAAACTACATTATTGCACCATCAATATTGGCTTCAAACTTTGCTACTTTGGGTGAAGAAGTTGTAAATGTCTTAAATGCTGGAGCTGATTGGATTCATTTTGATGTGATGGATAATCACTATGTACCTAATTTAACTATAGGACCAATGGTTTGTAAGTCATTAAGAGATTATGGAGTTAAAGAATTTATCGATGTCCATTTAATGATAGACCCAGTTGATGACTTAGCTCAAAGCTTTATTAAGGCTGGTGCTGATTTAGTAAGTTTTCACCCAGAAGCAACAAATCATATTCATAGATCAATTCATGCAATCAAAGACCAGGGCTGTAAAGCAGGATTGGTGTTTAATCCAGCAACTCCTCTTCATGTTCTTGACAATGTAATAGAGGATTTAGATTTAATTTTAATCATGAGTGTTAATCCGGGCTTCGGAGGACAATCCTTTATTCATAGCTCACTTGATAAAATAACTAAGGTTAGAAAAATGATTGATGAATCTGGAAAAGATATTCGCCTAGAGGTAGACGGCGGAATTAATAACGAGACTATAGGCCTTGCCTCTGCTGCCGGTGCTGATACTTTTGTTGCAGGATCTGCAATCTTTAATACGGATAATTATGAGCAGACAATCTCAACACTTCGTTCAAAGATCGTTTAAATTCTTTTTATATATTGTTTTTGTCTCCAGTATTCATGGGTCTGAACCTATTCCATTAGAAAGCTTTTTAAATAAAATAGAAGTTGCTAATAATTCTCAAGAAAGAAAAAGAGGACTCATGTATCGAAGGATGCTTCCTCAAGATCACGGGATGCTTTTTGAATGGGATTCAAAAAAGATTCAATGCATGTGGATGAAAAATACTTATGTACCTTTAAGCGTTGCATATGTAGATACTGAAGGTAAAATTATTAATATTTCTGATATGACTCCGTTATCCAAAGCATCTGTCTGTTCAGCAAAACCAGCCTTATATGCATTAGAAGTCAGCCAAGGAGTCTTTAAAAAAAATAATATTAATGCCGGCGATATTTTAGCTATAGATAAAACGTTACAAAATGATAAATAAAGAACAATTTCAGCAATACGCAGATCAAGGATTCAATATCATTCCTGTTGCTAAAGATGTTCATCTAGATGATGTGACTCCACTTACCATCTACTCTCAGATATCAAATAAGTCGAACACTTTTTTATTAGAATCTGTTGAAGGTGGTGAAACTTGGGCGCAATATTCTATTGTAGGGTTAGATTGTTTGGACACCATCAAAGTCACTGGAAATACTATTGAAACCAAGACAGGCGATCAGATTTCATCATTCATTTCAGACAATCCACTAGATGAAATCCAAGAATTAATAAGTGGTCTAAAAACCCCTGAAATTAAAGACTTGCCAAGATTTTATGGTGGTTATGTAGGCTTTTTTGCTTACGAAAGTGCCAAGTATGCAGAAAAGAGGATTGCAGATCTTGTAAATAAAGATTCAAAGTTTGATGAGCATATGCCTGAAATTTTTCTAGTTAAAGCTGAGAAGCTAATCGTTTATGATAATACCGATCAGTCAATCCAGATAATTTTTAATGTTGACCCCTCAAAGACTTCTTATGAAGAGGCGCTAGATGCTATCGAAAAGATTGGCAGCCTATTAAATAGTGAAGATACAATTTTTGATGATACTTTTAAAACTCCTTCTGGAGAAATGGCCTTTAATTCTAATTTTGAAAAAGATGATTATATTAAGGCTGTAGGTCTTGTAAAAAATTATATCGAAGAGGGTGATGTTATGCAGGTCGTTCTTGCTCAAGACTTCTCCCAGGATTTTCAGAATGATCCTTTTGATTTATATAGAGCACTACGACAATTAAATCCATCACCATATATGTATTACTTAGATCTTGATGAGTGCCAAATTGTAGGGGCTTCTCCTGAAATCTTGGTTCGATTAGAGGAAGACAAGGTAACATTAAGACCTATTGCAGGAACAAGGAAAAGAGGGTCGAATACAGAAGAGGATTTAGCTAACGAGAAAGATTTATTAACTGACCCTAAAGAAATTGCAGAACACTTAATGCTAATAGATCTTGGAAGAAATGATGTTGGCAGAGTCTCTGAAATGGGAACCGTTCAGGTAACAGACAAGATGATTGTTGAGAAGTATTCTCATGTCATGCATATCGTATCTAATGTTACGGGCACTTTATCTAAAGACTTAGATGCTATTGATGCATTAAAAGCTTCATTACCAGCCGGTACCTTGTCTGGAGCTCCAAAAATAAGAGCAATGCAAATTATCAATGAGCTTGAGCCAAGTTCAAGAGGTATATACGGTGGGGCTATTGGCTACATCTCCTGGAACGGTAATATCGATACAGCAATAGCTATAAGAACTGCTGTTATTAAAGATAACGTTATTCATGTTGGAGCCGGAGCTGGAATTGTTGCTGATTCTATTCCAGAAAATGAATGGCTTGAGTGTAAGCAAAAAGCAAAAGTCTTCTTAGATGCTATGGAGATGATTTCATGATACTAGTTTTAGATAATTACGATAGCTTTACCTATAACTTGGTCCATTACATAGGTGAAAGCGGACAAGAAGTTCTCGTAGTCAGAAATGATGAAATAACAATCGAGCAAATCAACGATCTCAATCCAGAAAAAATAGTTATTTCTCCAGGACCTTGTACCCCCAAAGAAGCTGGCATATCTATTGAGCTAATTAAAAATGCAACTGTACCTTTACTGGGAGTTTGTTTAGGCCATCAAGCAATTGGTGCCGCTTTCGGTGGAAATATTATTAAAGCACCAGAAATATTTCATGGAAAACTATCTGAAGTTGAGCACAACAATGAAAATATTTTTAAAGGTATTGATAGTCCCTATTCTGTAGTGAGATATCATAGTTTAATAATTGAAAAAGACTCTTTGCCAGATGAATTAAAGATCACAGGAGTTCTAAAAGATAATCCTGAAATAATTATGGCAATCGAGCATAAAGAAAAACCAATTTATGGTGTTCAATTTCATCCTGAGTCTATTGAAACTGATTTTGGTATGAAGCTTATAGAAAACTTTTTAGCCCTATGATTAAAGATATTCTTAAAAAATTAAAAGATAAAAAAGATCTCCAGTCTGAAGAAATGCAACATGCTGTTGAAAGTATTATGACCGGAGAGGTTGAAGATAAGGATATTGAAATCTTTCTCATTTCTTTAAATGAAAAGGGTGTAAAAGAACCAGAAATAACTGCCGCTGCTTCAGTAATGAGAGCTAAATCTTTAAAATTTGATATAGGCGATGGCACACATATAGATACATGCGGAACTGGTGGAACTGGCTTACACACTTTTAATTGTTCTACAGCATCTTCCTTTGTTGCCGCTGCAGGCGGAGCTTCAATAACAAAACATGGCAACAAGGCTATTTCAAGCAAATCTGGTAGTGCCGATTTTTTAACAGCTGCAGGCGCAGATATCACGCATGACAGAGAAAAGCTTTTACATGTATTTGATCAAGTTGGATTTGTATTTTTATTTGCACCTCTTCATCACGAATCTATGAGATACGTAATGCCAGCAAGACAGCGCATTGGTCAGAAAACAATATTTAATTTATTGGGACCTCATACCAATCCTTGCGGAGCAAAGAGACAAGTTATTGGCGTCTATGATAAAAAATTACTCGGAACATTTTCAACGGTGGCAAAAAATTTAGACATGGAACATGTTCTTGTTGTTCATGGGGATGATGGCTTGGATGAGATCAGTGTTAGTGGCCCAACTCAAATATCTGAATTAAAAAATTATAAGATTGAGAACTACTCAATAACACCTCAAGATTTTGGTTTATCAGCTTCTGGGCTTGATGAGATTGCGGCACAATCCCCAGAAGACAGTTTAAGACTTGTAAGGGAAGCATTTTCTGGAGAACAATCTGCAGTCCAAGACATGATTGCTCTAAACGCTGGAGCAGGACTTTATATTGCAAGAAAAGTGGACTCAATTGCAGATGGGGTGGAATTAGCATTTTCATTAATGAATAACGGTAAAGCGGCAGACAAATTAGCCGCATATGTGAGGGTTTCGAATCTATAATGACTATCCTTAACGAAATAGTTGAAAATACCAGAGAAAAGTTAATTCAAAAAAAAGAGTCTCTGTCTCTCAACGACATCAAGACACAACTTGGTGGATTAAATCTCTCCAAAGGAGCCTTTAAAGCAGGGTTGGCTAATAAAGATCAGGCTATTATTGCAGAAATTAAAAAAGCCTCACCCAGTGCTGGAATTATTGCCGAAGATTTTGACCCCATTAAAAAAGCTAAAGAATACGAAGCTTTTGGAGCCTCAGCATTATCTATTCTTACTGAAGAAGACTTCTTTCAAGGGCACAATCAATTTTTGATAGACGTAAAAGCTATAACTAAACTTCCTATTATTAGAAAAGATTTCATGATTGATGAATATCAAATATATGAAGCTAAACTTATTGGTGCTGATTGCATACTGCTAATTGCTAGCGTTCTTTCTGATGAAGAAATAACCCACTTTGTAAATGTGGCTGAAGAACTAGAACTAGATTATTTAATAGAGGTTCATGATGAAGAAGAGCTTAAAAGAGTTGAGCACTTTAGCAATGCGATGATTGGTGTTAATAATAGAAATCTTAAAACCTTTGAAGTAGATTTAAATAATTCGATCAACCTTAAAAAGATATTTAATGGCGATAATATTTTTATTGCTGAATCTGGAATTAAAAATCAAGAAGATATAGATCTTCTTAAACAAGAAGACATCCATGTATTCTTAATCGGCGAGAGCTTAATGAAAGGTGCTTTTAGTTGAAACTAAGAGACTGGCAAGAAAATGCCTTTCCTTTGTGGTGGGAGAAAAAAAGAGGCATCATAAAAGTTGTAACGGGAGGAGGTAAGACGGTCTTTGCTATTCACTGCCTAACCAAGTATTTAGAAGAAAATCAAATTAATTCAATATTAATTGTTGTCCCATCTATAGCTCTATTAGATCAATGGTATGAAAGCTTATCTTTAAGTTTCAGCTCTAAGGAAATAGCTCTGAATGGTGGCGGTGAGCAAATAGAAGATGTTGCAAAGATCTGCATATCAACGATAGATTCACTTAAAAATCTTATAGATAAAGTTGATCCTGAAAATACACTTTTGATAGTTGATGAGTGTCATAAAATAGGAACTGAGAAAAGAGGAGAGATGCTAACAAATAATTGGCATGCAACCCTGGGATTATCAGCAACTCCAGAAAGAGACTACGACGACAATTTTTATATCATCATTAAAAAAATTCTTGGAGATATTATTTTTGACTATGACTATATTGATGCCAGAGAAGATGAGGTAATAGTAAATTTCAAACTTCTTTATGCCTATGCTGCAATGACAAAGGATGAAGAAGATAAATACAAAAAGTTTACGAAAAGCATTCAAAGAAGAGCTGCAACAATTGGCGGTAATAATATGAATGACTACCCGTTAAAGATGCTCATTTTTAATAGAGCAAGAATGGTAAAAAATTCAAAAAATAGAATCCCTTTTGGAGTTGAGTTGTTACAAAAACACAAAAGAGAAAGCTGGATTGTTTTTACAGAGAATAAAAAGCAAGCAAAAGAATTCAATACAATTATAAATACCAAGGGATATAAATCAGCTATCTATAATACGGATTTGGATAATGCAGCAAGAGAAGAAAATCTTAACAATTTTAAAAACGGTAATCTAAATGTCTTGGTAAGTTGTACTGCACTGGATGAAGGTTTTGATATGCCAGAGGCTGATGGGGCAATGATATTAAGTGCCTCTTCATCTAAAAGACAAAGAATTCAAAGAATGGGCAGAGTGCTTAGAATAACTGCAAATAAAGAAAATGCCTTAATCGTTACTGTATATAGCTCTAATACTGAGTATGTGAAATTAAAGGAAGAGTCTAATAGGTATCAATTAGAAAATGTTCCAATCAGATGGCAGCAAATGAAGTAACTTAAAAAACGTACCTGAAGTTTGTAGTGAATGAATGGTTTGATTTTTTTGATATATCTGGGGGGTCATTATCAAGAGCGCTTGAGACTTGAATCTCAAATAATATTTTTTCTGATAAAGGAATATTTAAAGCCATTAAAGCTGAAACTTTATAATCTGAACTAAATTCATTAAGTGATGGTTGATAAAATAATGATGCTGAAAAAAAGTTACTATTTTTTAATTTTATCTTTTTGTATAGATATAAATTAACTCTACCTGTTTTTTTATTAATTCCCTCAAGGCTTTGTTCATTTTCATGTAATAGGCTTAATCCAATTTTAGACATTTCATTTAAATCAAATCTTAAACCAATACCAAATAGATCTCTTTTTTTATAGGACTGGAAAGGGTTTTTACTACTTTGAAGATAAACTTCGTAGTCAAATAAATTATCTGATTTAAATAATAATCTGCCATGAAAAAATGAAGATTTATCTTCTAATGCATCTCCTTTAGTTCTCTCTGCGTGGTTGAATGTCAATAGGGACTCAATATCCTCATTGTTTTTTGTGAAAGATAGATTTAGCTTATAGTCATCTCTATCTTCATTCCCTCTAGATCCATTTAAAGAGATACCCACTGATTTAAATTCACCAAGCTCTCCTGAATATCTTAAATTTTCTATATTTACTATAGATTGTGAAAAGATGATTGGTGAGGCTAAAAGGCTTGCAATGAGATAGAGATTTTTCATGAATGCTTTTTTTAGATATGAGTACTGGTTGATGTCATAACTTTAGCTGTATATTTCATTATCTTTTTTGCTGGAATTTGCAATTCCTCTCCACCATTATCTACAGCTTGCTGCGCATGAATATCCTCGTCCTCTCTCATTGTCTTAAGAATTTCAATTGTTTGGATATCTTTTGGTGAAATCTTATTAAGATGCTTATCAATATGAGCTACAACTTGTTTTTCTGTTTCTTCTACAAAGCCTAAACTTACTTTTTCACCAAAAGTTCCAAATACAGCACCTATACCAAAAGAGCCGGCATACCAAACAGGGTTAAATATAGAACCTCTACCCCCGAGCTCATCAAGTCTTTTTTTACACCAAACAAGATGATCAGTCTCTTCTTGCCCAGCTTCAATTAAGTGTTCTTTAACCTCGGGATCTTTACATACAAGTGCTTGCCCCCTATATAAAGCTTGGGCCGCAACCTCTCCAGCAAGATTAACTCTCATCATTTGAATAGATAGCTTTTTTTCTTTTTGAGTGAGCTCCTCTGAGTTCATTGCAGACGGGTAAGGTCTATCAGTTCCAGATTTTTTATTTGAAAGCGTTTTTAGTGCAATATCAAACTCATTAACAATATTATTCAGAAAACTCATTTTATTCCTTTAAATCCTATATCTTTTCTATAAAAAGCACCCTCAAACGATACTTTATTAACGAGATTATAAGCCTTAGATTGAGCTTCCTTCAAGTTGGTTCCAAGAGCAGTTGCGCAAAAAACTCTGCCGCCTGATGTCATTACGTTATGGTCAACTAATTTAGTTCCTGCATGAAATAATTTTGTATCATGATCATCTTCTGGATGAATTTGAACTTCTTTATTAGATATATATTTCTCAGGGTATCCCTCAGAAGCAATAACAACACCACATGAGTGTTGCTCTGTCCATTCGACATGAATTGACTCTAATTGTTCATGTATTGCTGCTAGACATAGATCAACAAGGCTTGATTTAAGTCTTAATAATATTGGTTGAGTTTCAGGATCCCCGAACCTACAATTAAATTCCAAAACTTTAAGCTCACCATTCTTAATCATTAACCCAGCATATAAGAAACCGAGATAGGGTGACCCTTCTGATATGAGGCCTTCCATTGTTGGTTTCATAACTTCATCAATAATTTTTTTATGGATATGATCATCAACTATTGGAGCTGGAGAGTAGGCGCCCATCCCACCAGTATTTAATCCAACATCACCTTCACCAACTGCCTTATGGTCTTGGCTTGTAGCTAGTGGAATAATTTTATCTTTACTTACCACTGCAATAAAACTAGCTTCTTCACCCTCTAAAAATTCTTCAATAACAACACTACTACCTGCTTCGCCAAATGCTTGATCTTTAAAGATGCTGTCGAGCGCTGATACAGCTTCATTTTTATTTTGACAAATAAGAACTCCCTTGCCAGCTGCTAGCCCGTCAGCTTTCACTACAGTAGGGTACTCAATATTATCTAGATAATTAATTGATGCATCATATGAGTCAAACGCTGCATAAGCCGCTGTAGGTATTCCATATTTAACAAAAAAATCTTTTGAAAAAGTTTTAGAACCTTCTAACTGAGCTGCTGCCTTAGAGGGGCCAAAGGTCTTTATTCCTTTGCTTTGAAGGTAGTCGGACATACCATCAACAAGAGGTTGTTCAGGACCAATAATAACCAAACCTATATGTTCCTCTTTGCAAAAACTTTCAACCTTAGAAAAGTCGTTGGTATCTAAAGATAGATTTGTAATTTTAGATTCAAGAGCTGTTCCTGCATTACCAGGAGCCACAAATACATTAGTAACTGATTCGTCTTGAGCTGATTTCCATGCAAGAGCATGCTCTCTGCCGCCTGAGCCAATTACAAGTACTTGCATTAGTGTCTAAAGTGCCTCGTGCCAGTAAAAACCATTGCAATATTGTTCTCATCTGCAGCAGCAATAACCTCATCATCCCTGATTGATCCACCTGGCTGAATAATTGCAGCTATCCCACTGGAAGCGGCCTTATCAATCCCATCTCTAAAGGGAAAAAATGCATCCGATGCCATAACAGCACCTTTAACTTTAAGGCCTTCCTCTTTTGCTTTTAAATTAGCTATATCGGCACTTATCACTCTACTCATTTGTCCTGCACCAATGCCTATTGTTTGTCTATTGTGAACATAAACTATTGCATTACTTTTAACGAATTTAGCAACTCTCCAAGCAAACATAAGGTCATTCAGCTCTTCAGCTGTTGGCTGTCTCTTAGTAACGCATTTTAAGTCTTCCCTTGGAACTGCATAAGTATCATCGCTTTGAACCAAAATACCACCAGAGACTTTTTTAATAACACCTGGATAGGGATTATCTTGTTCCAAGTCAACTTTTAAAACTCTAACGTTTTTCTTTTTAGCAAATTCAACCAAAGCACCTTCTTCATAGTCAGTGGCTATGATCACCTCAACAAATTGACGGCTATTAATCTCTTCAGCTGTCTTAGTATCCAATGTTCTATTGAGAGCAATAATTCCTCCAAAAGCAGATGTTGGATCTGTTTTAAAAGCCAAATCATAAGCACCAAATATAGTATTTGACTCTGCCACCCCGCAAGGATTAGCGTGTTTAACAATTACACACGCAGGATCATCAAAGGCTCTGACGCATTCCCATGCAGCATCCGCATCAACTATATTGTTATATGAAAGCTCTTTGCCTTGAAGAATATCCGCATTGGCTATGTTTTTAAATTTAAGATTTGAAAAAGTTAATAAATTTGCTGTTTGGTGGGGATTTTCTCCATATCTTAAGGGTTCACTTTTTTCAAAATTGTAATTAGGCAAAAGATTATCCGTATCTTCTTTTAGATAATTAGAGATAGATAGATTGTAATCAGCCATAAGATGAAAAACTTTTTGAGATAACTCTTTTCTAAATTCATATGAAATTCCATCTTCATCCTTCCACTCTTGAATTAATCGTGAATAATCATTTGGATTTGAAACTACAGCAACATCTTTAAAATTTTTAGCCGCAGATCTAATCATAGTTGGCCCACCTATATCTATTTTTTCTATAGCCTCTTCGAATGAACATCCCTCTGCAATCGTTTCTTTAAATGGATATAGGTTTACGATTACTAAATCAATTGGCTCATAACCTCTTTCTTTTAAAACATCTAAATCTTGATCTCTTCTTGCAAGAATTCCTGCATGTATTTTGGGATGTAATGTTTTAACTCTCCCATCCATCATTTCTTCAAATCCGGTGAAGTCAGAGACCTCAATAACATCTGTTGTTATTTCTTTTATCGCTTTAAAAGTTCCTCCAGTCGATAAAATTTTCACTCCTTGAGAGATTAAAAATGATACCAACTCACTCAAGTGTGATTTATCTGAAAGGCTTATAAGTGCTGTTTTTGGTTTTATTGCATTCATTATTTTATGTCATATTTTTTTAATTTAGTTCTCAACGTTGTTCTATTAATTCCAAGAACCCTTGAGGCTTTAGATTGATTATTATTTGAAAACTTCATTACTGATGAAAGTAAAGGTGGCTCGATTTCATTAAGGACTAACTGATAAACATCAATTGGAATATTGTTTTGATCCAACTGCTTAAAATACCTCTTCATGGCTTTTCTGACCTCTTCTTTTAGAGGACTTTTTGAATAGCTATCAAAAGATTTTTTTTTATTTCCCAAAATATAATTGTAATTAGAAAGAATATTTAGTTTACAGTTGTTTAAAAATTGCTCAATAGGTTTTTAGAGATTTATTGGAGTTTTTCTCTCTCCGCCAATATGAAACTCTTGAACTTTATTATTGCTCACAATAATTTTTGTAATCGAAGTGTAGTCAGGGTAAAAACATAACAAATTTCGATTATTTGTATATTCAGCTATCAGAGCATTTATAACCATAAAATGGCTAAATATTATCGTATCCCTTTCAATTGATAGGATTTGTTTTGTAAGCTCTGAACGCCAATTATTAACCTCATTCGGTAGATTAATTAAATCCATTTTTATAATTTTTGTTAGCCAATCTTTTTTATCTTTTGGATCTATTCCATTAGAAGGAATTTCAGAAAATACTGCATTTATTTCAACATCTTTATTATATTTTTTGGCAAGCGGGGCCGCAGTCATCAATGCACGAGACTTAGGACTAGAGATAAAGTGATAGTTCTTCAAAAAGAGAAGTTCATTATTATCAATCAACTCTATAGCTTGATTCTCTCCTAGTTGACTTAATCCAGGATCGGGATCGTCACCCCAAGAGGCAGAGGCCTCTCCATGCCTAATTAATATTATGTTTATCTGTGACATTTATATTGAAGCTATAGCTATAATGCTTATGTGAGAATTCATAGAATATATTGTAATTCAGTATCGGACCAAGGTAATGTTTTTGATTTAGACCAACCTCAATCAACCCATATATCAAAAGTGCTGAGACTGAAGCTTGGTAATGAGATAGATGTCTTTGACGGAAAGGGCTCATCCGCAATTTGTAAAATAATTGAAATCAATAGATCGAGCATAGTCTTAGAAAGAATATCTGAGGTAAAAAAATTAAATCCCACTCATCCAAAAATAAATGCAATCCTTCCTCTTATAAAAAAAGATAATTTGCACTTTATGTTGCAGAAGCTAACAGAGGTTGGGGTTTATGAATTTATTTTTTACAAACCAGATCTTGTAGACCAAAGTATTGCAAAAAAAGATTCAGAAAAAATTATCAATAAATGCAACGAAGTTATTATTAATGCTTGTAAGCAATGCGGATCAAATTTTATTCCTGCTTTATATTATTTTAGTAATTTAGAATTGGCAGTTAATTTAGTGAAAGATAATGCTGTTAAATCATATGCCTTTGATTTAAATGCTAAAGAGCACTTTAATCTAGCAGAAATCAAAACAGATGAAGATATTTGCATGATAACTGGACCAGAATCTGGATTTTCTAAAGAAGAGATTAAAATTTTAAGCAAAAAAGATATTGAAATTAGATTATTAAAAAATAATGTTCTAAGAGCAGAAACGGCTCCTATTGTTATATCATCGTTGTTGCAAAATCATTTTGGTAACATTTAAGAATGAGCAAAAAATTATTATTTATAACCGATCCTTTGAAAGGTCTAAAACAAGAAAAAGATACTTCCATTTTCATGATGGAGGAGTCTATCGCTTTGGGCTGCAAGGTTTATCAGTGCGAAATGTCTGATCTTTATATTTCTGAGGGTATGGTGCTAGCTGATTCAAGAAATATCATAGCCATAGGATCTAATAAAGTTGAAAGCATTAAAAAAGAATCCATAAAGGTTGCTGATTTTGATTTTACTTTTATGAGAAAAGATCCTCCTGTCGACAAGGATTATATAAACTCACTCCATTTGTTAGGTTTGGCTGAAACTCATGGAGCAACAGTTTTTAATAAACCAAATTCTATAAAAGAGTTCAACGAAAAGATATTTGCTATACATTTTAAAGAGTTTATTCCTCAGACCTTGGTAACTTCCAACATAAAAAAGGTAATAGAATTTCAACTCAAACATGACACCATAGTAGTTAAACCTTTAGATGGAATGGGTGGGGAATCAATCTATAAAATGGATAATTTTGAAGATGAAAATCTAGATATTTTGCTTGATATGACCGATAACGAAAATACCCAGATCATTGCACAAGAGTTTCTTGAAGATATTTATAAAGGCGACTTTAGAATTTTAATTATAAATGGAAAGCCCTTTCCAAAAACCTTAGCTCGAATTCCACAAGGTGAAAGTTTTAAAGGTAACTTGGCTGCAGGAGGAATGGGTGTTGTAAAAGATATAACCGAAGTTCAGCAAAAAACAGCTGAAAAAATAGGAAAATATTTAATTACTAAAGGAATTAACTTTGCTGGTATAGATATGATTGGTAAGTATTTAACTGAGATTAATATCACAAGTCCTACCTGCGCAAGGGAGATATTTAAACAATCAGGCAAAAACCCAATTAAAGAATATTTAGAACTTTTATGACGTCAATCTCCTTGAAGCAAAGAGTTAGCAGAAGGTCTTTAACCCTTAACAAATCCTTTATTTTATCTCTAACTTTCCATGTCTTTTTGATATTTGGAATAACATTTACAACTTTTTATAAAATACCCTTGTTACAAGATTCCCCAATTATTAATGTAAAGTTGGCAAACTCTTCGCAAGATATAATTGGCAATGAAAGTTTTGATCAAGAAATACTAGCCATAGATAGTGATGGTTTTAAAAATAAGCAAATGCAAACTCAGAAAAGTTCATATCAGCCTCATAAAATAAAAAAACTTGAGGCTAATTCAGTTGTAAGTAACGAGGAGGCCATGTATTTAAATCTTTGGCAAAGAAATATTGAGACGATAGGAGATAAAATTATAGGACAAGAGGGTGCCATCTATAACAAAAGTAAGGTGCAGGTTATGGCAACAATAGATTCATTTGGGAATTTAATAAAATCAGAGATTCTTATATCATCAGGAAATCAATCTGTTGACGAATTAGCTCTTAATATTTTAAATGAAGCCGCTCCTTTTGCTCCCTTCGATGCAAAAATGATTAATGAATATAGTGTTTTAGAAATAGTTAGAGATTGGAACTTTTCAACAGAATAATGCAAATAGTATCTTTTGATTTTGGAACAAAAAAAATAGGCATTGCTGTTGGACAAACAGAAACAAAAACGTCATCCCCACTAGAAATAATTTTTAATAAAAATAATGCAGTGAATTGGGTAAAAATTTCTTCTATTATTAATGAATGGAAGCCAGATTTACTTCTGGTTGGTAAACCTCTTAATATGGATGGCACTGATAGTGATATCATGGAAAAAGTAGATATCTTTTTTAAGAAATTAGGAAAGGTAACAAAGGTTCCATGTGAATATGTTGATGAGAGGCTAACTAGTTTTGAGGCAAGACAAAACCTTGCAGATATTAAGACCGATCTCATTGATGCACATGCAGCTAAGATTTTAATAGATCACTGGTTTAATAAATAATTATGTCCATACCCTCAAGCTTTATTGATCGACTGATAACTTCTGTCAATATAGTAGATATTATAGGAAGAAGGCTTCAACTAGAAAGAAGAGGCGGAGCTTATTGGGCAAAGTGTCCATTTCATGGCTCTGGAGAGGAAAGAACTGGGTCTTTCAAGATCTATGAGGATACAGGCACCTACCATTGTTTTGGTTGCAAGGAGTCTGGTAACGCAATTCACTTTTTGAGAAAACATGACGGCCTTGATTTCATGGAGGCTATTGAATTACTGGCATCTTATGTGGGTATGGAAGTTCCTCAGCAAGAAAAGCCGGTAGATGTTTCCGATGCTCTAAATATTAACTCTCGAGCCGTAGAGATTTTCATAGAACAACTAAAGTCGCCTTTAGGAAAAGCGACTATTGAATATTTAAAAGCAAGAGGTATTAGCGGTGAGACTGCTAAATTTTTTGAACTAGGATATTCCGTAGAAAGAAACCCATCTCTTCATTCAATACTTTCTCCAAAGTATGAAAAATCCGACCTTGAGGATTCCGGGTTATTTGGATCAAATGACAATGGAGAAATGTATGATCGTTTCAGAGACAGGCTTATGTTTCCAATTAGAAATATTAAAGGTGAGCATATAGCCTTTGGTGGAAGGCTTCTGCAAGATAAAAAAGACCAAGCTAAATACTTGAACTCACCAGAGACTAAAACATATAAGAAGAAATATGAATTATATGGGCTTTATGAGGCAAGATTGATTGAAAAAAGACCGCAATCCTTATTTTTGGTTGAAGGTTATATGGATGTTATTGGATTGCATCAGCATGGCATAAAAAATGCAGTAGCTTCTTCTGGGACAGCATTCACTCAAGAGCAACTCAGAAAAATTCTTAGTTATACCAACGTTATTTACATAGTGTTTGATGGAGATGAGGCTGGGCAAAAAGCTTCATGGAGAGCTGTAGAAAATGCTCTTCCTCTTCTTAGAGAAGATATCAGAATGAGTTTTATATTTTTAAAACCTGGAGATGACCCAGATAGCTATATCAAAGAAAATGGCAAAGATGCTTTTGTTAAACTGGCGTCTGAAGCAACATCATTTTCAGATTATTTTTTACAATCTATTAAAGACCATGATGACTTATCTTCTATTGAAGGAAGGTCTATGGTTGCTCAGTTTGCAAAACCCTTAGTAAACAAAATAGCCAATCCAACACTTAAAGAAGCATATACGAGTGAGATAAGTAATATATGCGATTTAGATTTTAGTAAGCTGCTATCTGGAGAGGACAGATATCAGCCCAATAAATCTTTACAAAAAGAAGAGGTAAAAAAGACCCCCAATTCGGTTATAAGAAAATCTGTACTTGGAGTCTTTACAGCTCTCATCCAGCACCCCAAGTTAGCTAAAGACAGAGTATTTGATTTGATAAGAAAAGATTCTAGATTTTTATTTTTAAACGATGTAAGAAATTTCTATAAAGATAATCCAGAAGCAGTTCCATCCATACTATTTGAAAAAATAGAAAATGAAAAAATAAAGAACTTATTTGGTGAAGCTCTAGTATCAGAAATTAAGCTTTCAGTTGATGATGCAAAATCAATGATTGAGGATTGTATTAGCCTAATATCAAAAACTGAAAAAGATAGAGAGGAAATCTTAAAAGAAAAGTATAATATGCAAGAAATAACATCTGCAGAAAAAAGGGAATTACAACAACATATTCTCAAAAAAGCTTCCATGACAGAAGAAGACCAGATTTTATTAAAAAATTTAAGCTCTAAATAGATTGAATTTATAGATTTAATCACTACATAGAGTAAACATATTTGGAGTACAAGAATTCGTGGATAAATTAAGTAAAAAAGGTTCAAAAATAGCTGAACTCATCGAGAAAGGAAGAGAGCAGGGCTATTTAACCTATGCAGATGTTAATGATCACCTTCCTGAGGATATTTCTGATCCAGATCAGGTCGATGAAATCATTGGAATGATCAATGATTTAGGTCTCCAAGTTCACGAAACTGCACCTGATGCTGATGACTTATTATTGGCAAATTCAGAAGAGTCTGATGATATTGCTCTTGAGCAAGCTGCAGAAGCTCTTGCTGCTGTAGAAAATGAGACTGGAAGAACTACAGATCCTGTAAGAATGTATATGCGTGAGATGGGAACAGTTGATCTTCTAACTCGTGAAGGTGAAATAGAAATTGCTAAAAGAATTGAAGAAGGCATGAGAGACCTTCTTGCCGCAAGTGTTGTTTACCCCAAAACTGTGGAGTTCGTAATCGATTATCATCAAATGGTAAAAGATGGCGAAAAGAAAACTAATGATTTTTTAACTGGGTTCCTTGAAGAAATGGAAGTGGTTCCATCTGCAGGACCAGGAAGTCAAAGAGCGAAAGATGAAGCAGCTGCTGCAGAAGAGTCAGACGATGAGACTCCATCAGGTCCGGATATGGTAGAAGTCCAAAGAAGGATGACTAATCTTAAAAGACATTACAACAAAACATTAAAGGTTATTGAATCAAAAGGGCGTCATTCTAAAGAAGCAAATGCCGAATTTAAGAAAGTTGGAGAAATTTTCCAATTCCTAAAATTTAGTCCAAGAATGTTTGATGACATTGCATCTATTGCTAGAGAAGGACTGGCAATGATTAGAGATAAAGAAAAATTTATTCAAGAGCAGTTGGTAAGAAATGCTCGTATGCCTAGAAAAGATTTCTTAGCTATGTATACAGACAACTTAACAAAAGTTAGATGGGTTGATTCTTTAATGAAAGAGAAAAAATACAAAAAAGATCTTTTAGAAAAAGTTAAACAAGATGTGGTTATTGCACAGAAAGACATTATCGAGCTTGAAACTAGAGTCGGTCTTAGTGTTAAAGAAATTAAAGAGATTAATAGAAATATGTCTATGGGTGAAACCAAAATGAGACGTGCTAAAAAAGACATGGTTGAGGCTAACTTAAGGTTGGTTATATCTATTGCTAAAAAATATACCAACAGAGGTCTTCAATTCTTGGACTTAATCCAAGAGGGAAATATAGGTCTTATGAAGGCTGTAGATAAGTTTGAGTACAGAAGAGGTTATAAATTCTCTACTTACGCAACTTGGTGGATCAGACAGGCCATAACGAGATCTATTGCTGATCAGGCTAGAACAATAAGAATACCAGTCCATATGATTGAGACTATTAACAAATTAAACAGAGTGTCTCGCCAGATGATGCAGGATATGGGAAGAGAGCCAACACCAGAAGAGTTAAGTAAAGAGCTTGATATGCCTGAAGACAAAGTAAGAAAAGTTCTTAAGATTGCAAAAGAGCCAATTTCAACTGAAACACCTATCGGTGATGATGAAGATTCTAGCTTAGGTGATTTCATTGAAGACACTGTTATAGAGTCTCCACTTGAAAATGCAACAGAAGACAGCCTGCATTTTGCAACGGATGATGTCTTGGGGTCTCTTACAGCAAGAGAAGCCAAAGTATTAAGAATGAGATTTGGTATTGGCATGAATACTGACCATACTCTTGAAGAAGTAGGGAAGCAGTTTGATGTTACTAGAGAAAGAATAAGACAGATTGAAGCAAAGGCTTTAAGAAAACTTAGACACCCTAGCAGATCAAGTCATTTAAAAAGCTTTTTAGACGAGTAAACTTACTTCCAACTACCTTTTCTTCCTGATAAATCCCAATTGATTCTTGACCACATCAATTGGATTCGTCTTTCTATATACCTTTTTGCAAAGAAATCACTTATCTCAGGAAGCGGAACAAATGATGATGAACCTAGGCCATCAATAATTTTTAGAACGATTAAATTGCCTTCATAGCCCACAACTATATTATGTGGAATGATATTTTTTGTTAAAACTAAACTAGATCTAAGCCAAGATTCAAAATCATCCAGAGCCTTCTTTATTTCATCTGTCATGCCAAATGTAAACAAATATTTTTCAAGTGTGATTGCTATATTTTGATTATTATCTAGGACTAATTCTGTTTCTGATGCTGGCCCTATAGATGTTTCAACCATTCCATACCATCTAGCTAAATGCTTCCATTTATTTGGATTATTATTCTTAAGAGATCTTTGTTGATAAGCAGATTGCTCTCTAAGATTATCATCAAAGCTTTCTGCTGATCTAAGTTTTTTATACCAAGCTGCATTTTTTTTTACTTTTTCTGATTGGCCTTCAAAAGAAACCTTAAGACATCTATCTTTTTTTAAGGGATGAATAAAGCATCGCCTATTACCGCCTTGAGCAAAGTGCTCGATGTTATTCAGGTTAATCATCTTTTAATAATAACTTATATGACTGAGATCAACATATTAAAGCTTCCCTAAATCATATATTCTTATATAATTGTTCGCTCTTAATTCAATAGAATTTATTAAGGGCCTGTAGCTCAGTTGGTTAGAGCAGTGGACTCATAATCCATTGGTCGTAGGTTCGAGTCCTACCGGGCCCACCATCTTCTTCTGTTAAGCTATACTCCTTATCTTTATGGAGTATCAATGTCTAATATAATTAACGAATCCTTTGTATTGCCATGTGGGCAAGTAATTAAAAATCGTATTTGCAAAGCAGCGATGACTGAACGAATTGCTAAAGGTAACAATCTAGCGCATCAAGGACATGTCAATTTATATGAGAGATGGGCAGATGGTGATATTGGCATCTTATTAACCGGCAATGTTCAAATTGATCGTCGAAATTTAGAAGGGCCAGCAAATGTAGTTATAGATTCAAATAACTATAAAGAACAATTAGATGATTTAAAGGCATGGTCTGCAGCTGGAACAAAAAATAATACTCAGCTATGGATGCAAATCTCACATGCTGGCAGACAAACTCCTGGTGAAATAAATTCCTCACCTTTAGCGCCCTCAGATATTGGTTTAAAAATTCCTGGAAAGAATTACGGCATCCCAACCCCTATGACTGAAGAGGATATTTTAGATGTTATAGAAAGGTTTGTTTTCACTGCAAAAATTGCTAGAGAAACAGGCTTTACTGGCGTTCAATTTCACTCTGCACATGGTTATCTTTTATCAGAGTTTTTATCACCTGATATCAATAATAGAACTGATGCATGGGGTGGAAATATTCAAAATAGAGCTAGAATTCATTTAGAAATTATTAAGAGATGCAGAGAAGAGGTGGGAACAGATTTCCCTATTTCAGTAAAACTAAATTCTGCAGATTTTCAAAAAGGTGGGTTTACAGCTAGTGAATCTATTCAAGTTGCACAGATGCTTGAAAATGAAGGTGTGGATATTATAGAAATTTCAGGAGGCACATACGAACAACCTAAATTAATAGGTGTTGATGACTTAAGTATTAACCCCAAAAGAAATGAAAAAAGAAAAGAAAGCACTGTTGCCAGGGAGGCCTACTTTCTTGAATATGCACAGGACATCAGAAAGGCAGTTTCTTTGCCATTAATGGTTACAGGAGGATTTAGAACTAAGGATGGTATCGAAGATGCTTTAAAAAGTAATATTTGCCAAATAGTTGGTATAGGAAGACCTTTATGTGCAGATCCTTACTGTGTCAAAAAAATGATAGCAGGTGAGCTAAACGAATTACCTAGTTTGGAAAAAACTCTTTCACTAGGACCTTCAATCCTTTCTCCTTCTAGTCCGTTTACTATAATTAAGGTAATTAATGCATTTGGTGCAATGGCATGGTTTTATCAGCAGATTAAAAATATGTCTAAGGGACTAATGCCTAATCATAAACAGAAACTTTTTAATGCCTTTAGATCAGACATGAAAGCTGACAAAATTGCAGTAAAAGATTATTTAGATAGCCATTAAATAACTAATTTTTAACCTCAGTTTTTTACTCGGATAGATACTTTCTAAAACATTTTTTTAACCCCATAAATTTTGATTTACAAAATTAAAAAAAAGGCGTAAATTTATTAAAAACGCTTATGTAAATTATATACATTAAGTAGTCATAACTTTAAATTTCGGGGGGAACTTAATATGACCAATCCAAATCACCCTAGTGTTGATCAAAGCGATCGCGTAGTACCTTATAACCTTAGACAGAGCGGTCGAACGCCTGTTCAGATGTTGATTTCAACTCGAGTTAGGAAGTCACCTTTTTGGCATCTTTCTCATGAAGCTGGTTGCTGGAGAGCAACTGTTTACAATCGTATTTATCACCCAAGAGGCTATGTAAAACCTGAAGATGGTGGTGCTATGGTCGAGTATGAGGCATTAGTGAATCGAGTAACTATGTGGAATGTTGCTGTTGAAAGACAGATAAGAGTAAAAGGGCCTGATGCAGAAGCTTTTACTGATTACGTTATTACTCGTGATGCAACGAAGATTGAACCAGGAAATGGTAAATATGCAATTTTGTGTAACGATAAAGGAGGGGTTCTTAACGATCCTGTTTTATTAAGATTAACAGAGGATGAATTTTGGTTTTCTATTTCAGATAGTGATTTATTACTTTGGCTGCAAGGTGTAAATGTCACTAAAAAGTATGACGTGGTTATTGATGAGATTGATGTATGTCCTGTTCAAATCCAAGGGCCTCTTTCTGAAAATCTTATGGCTAAATTAGCTGGTGAAGAACTTAGAGATGTTCCTTATTATGGAATCATGGAAACTCAGATTGGTGGGGCAGATGTAGTGATTAGCCAAACTGGATTCACTGGAGAAAAAGGTTACGAAATTTATGTTCGTGATGCCCATCAAAATGCTGAAAAAGTATGGAATGCAGTTCTTGAGGGAGGTGAGGAATTTGGTTTAATGGTAATTGCTCCAGCTCACCATCGAAGAATTGCTGCCGGTATTTTATCTTGGGGACAAGACTTAGATCATGAAACCTCACCTTTTCAGGTTAACTTGGCCTACCAAGTACCTCGTAATAAATCTGCAGATTATATTGGTAAAGAGGCGCTTGAAAAACAACGCGCCATGATTGATGAAGGAACTCCACCATTTAAAATGAGAATGGTTGGAATTACTCTAGGTGGAAAAGAAATCACAGACTATGCTCCTGATTTTTGGTTAATAGCAGATACCGATGGAAATGATATGGGTTATGTTACTTCTCCTTGGTGGTCTCCAGAATTAGGCACAAATATAGCTCTTGCATGGGTACCATGGGCATCATCAGATATAGGAACTAAATTGCTAGTTAGACTTCCAGATGAATTTTCAGTGTCACCTGGAGTTCCGGTTGATGGAGAGATTGTAGATGTACCATTTAGAGAGTCCGTCAATCCAAATAAAAGAGAAGTTCAGTCAGCAAAAGGGCTAGATTTCGCTGACTAAAAACTAGAACTTTATTTATCACTTTTAGCAGGCTTGAGTTTACTTAGGCCTGCTGACTGCAAAATTTAAACAAAGTAAGCTAATATAACTCATGGATTACATTACGTATGCTGTGCCTTTTTTCCTGTTAGCTCTCTTAGCAGAGCTTGCCTATGGCATAGCAATTAAGAAAAATACATACAGGCTTAATGACGCCATCAGCAACTTATTTATGGGGACGCTACGCACAGCAAATAAGCTAATTATCATTGGTGCAGCTGGTTATGTTTTTTATACTGTTGAAACCAAGTTCGCTTTATGGCGCATGGATGCATCTTTAGCTATCACTTGGATTTTTGCATTTGTTGTTTATGATTTTTTTTATTATTGGTTTCATCGCATCAGTCATGAAAGGCAAATTTTTTGGGCTTCTCATGCCGCTCACCATCAAAGCGAGGATTACAATCTAAGCACTGCCTTGAGGCAAACGGGAACCGGCGCATTCGTTAGTTGGGTTTTTTATACTCCAATGTTTCTCATAGGGGTTCCCTCATATGTATTTGTAAGTGTTGCCTCTTTAAACCTTATTTATCAATTTTGGGTTCATAGTGAGCATATACCTAAGCTTGGATGGTATGAAAACTATTTTGTAACCGCCTCAAACCATAGGGTCCATCACGCCCAAAACGAGCAATATATTGATAAAAATTATGGTGGTGTATTTATTATTTGGGATAGGATGTTTGGGACTCACAAAGTAGAGGATGAGAATGAAGCCTGTATTTACGGAATAAGAAGTACATTGAATACATTTAATCCTATTTGGGCAAACCTTCATGTTTACGTAAAAATAATGAAAGAAATATGGTTCTCTAAAGACTGGAAAGATAAGCTATATGCTCCTTTTGCTCGGACTAGCTGGACTCCCAAAAGCTTCTCATTAAAATCCCATAAAGATAATTTTGATCCTGAAACTTTTAAGAAATATGACCCTATAATTACAAAGAACCAAAAAATATATGCACTTTTCCAATATCTTTTTATAACTTATATTTTTTTAGCGTTTATACAAAGTGGCTATTTAAATTATTTAGAGCTATGGTTAACTATCTGCATGATGACTTTAACAATGTATTGCACAACAATGTGGTTTGATGGAAAAGATATAATAAAGGTAGAGATTATTCGACTCACTCTATGCTTACTGATTGGAGCATACGCTTTTTATCAGACCTCTTTGATATCTATTGCGGCAAGTGTAATAATTTATGCACTAATTAATTTATTGGTTTTACCATTTATAAATAATTACAAAATACCTTCTTTAGCTCAACAATCTTAAATCATTAGGTGCATTGATATGTTTATTTTTCATGCTTTTTAATCTATATTCATCAATATGACTAAGTGGAAATTTCTGTTTTTATTATTTTTATCCTTGTTACTTCCAGTAATTTTTATTCGAATGTTTATAGGGTACTAAATATTGAAATTTTAAAAATTATGGAGAATTATTAATGATCGACTCTACTAAATCTATCGAAGCATGTGCTGCCTATTATGGAGATGATGCTGATGCCATGAAAAGCTATTTAATTGAAGGAGAGAAGAGAGCCCTTAATTTAGACAATCGAGGACCTATTTCTTTTGAAGGCGACGGCGCTCTTTCAAGTCATATTCGTGAAGCTTATTCTAAATATGGTTTTTACATATTTGAAGGCGCATTAACCGATGATGAAGTAGAAGACATTAAAAGTGATATCAAAGAATTACGATCTAAGTTTCCAACCGGACCTGAAAGCACTCTTAGCTCAAATGGTGAGCCGGCAATGAATGCAAATTCAAAAGCTCTAACGTTGGTGTGGTCAAAGCCTCTTGGAGATCCATTAGGTGGAACTGAACTTGCAAATGGAAGGCATCAAATAAAAATGTTTGAGCCTAAAGCAAAGGAAGATGCCCCTTCGGCAGTTCCTCTAATATTGCTAGGGTCTCTGCAATTTTCTGATGCATGCCTTCGAACCTATGCAAATCCAAATATCCTAAGAGTAGCTGAATCTATCAATGGCAAAGATTTTGCCCCATTCAATGAGGCGCTATTCATAAAAGAGCCTGGTATTGGCGCTGCAGTTTCATGGCATCAAGATGGTGTAACGCATTGGGATAGTGAAGACTTCAATGAAGATATCCATGGGTTTAATTTCATGGCTCAAGCTTATGGAAGTACTGCTGTAAATGGAGTTTGGGTAATGCCTGGTACTCATAAAACTGGGAAAATTGATATTAAAAAACTTGTTGCAGAAACAGGTAGCGAACGCTTGGATGGAGCAGTGCCTATAGTTTGCAACCCAGGTGATGTAGTTATATGCAATAGACAGATATTGCATGGTTCTTTCCCAAACTGTGGGTTTGAGCCTCGTATAACTGTTAACTTTGGATTTCATAAAAGATCATCTGTCTTAGGTATTAAAGGCGGCGGCATACATAGTGAATCTCAAGTTTTTGACGAAGAAATCATCACAAGAAGATCAAGAGCAATGGGATATGCAATCGAAGCAAGAAAACAAAAATACCCTTCAGAAGTAGCATTCTCATACCAACCTTTTAAAGAGGCAGATACATCTTTTGAATGGAATAATGAATCTAGAAAAGATTTAAAAGACTACAATCTAGAGGATTTGAGTATTTAAGAAATATGAAAACTCATGTATAAAATCTTATCAATATTTTTAATCCTTGGTATTGTTGGGTGCGAACAAATGTCTGGTGAAAATGCCCCGAAACCTCCTTTTGCAGATATTGAAGACTGCATAGAGTATGTAAATAAATTAGATGCAAAAAAAGGCTACCCAAAAAGAAAAAAAGAATCGGTTATTCGTGAATGCAAGAACAGCAATAATCTAATGGCGTCTGAATAATTAGAATATTTCATATAGACAAGAACGTGTGGCAGAATTAAAGGATGAAAAACCTTATTTTCTTTATTGTATTATTTTCTTTTAATACTCTTTCTTCAAATCCAACAGATCGAATTGTCATCGCTAAAGAGATAGTAACTTTAGATGATCGCTATCAAAACGTAGATGCTATATTTATTAAGGGAAATAAAATTCATACAGTTGGATTTAAAGAAGAATTATTAAAAAGATTCCCTGACGTTAAAGTTGATACTGCCAATGAGAATAATATTATTGTTCCTGGTTTTATAGAGCATCATATTCACCCGTTACTTGCCGGCATTACTATGAACTCTGAGATTGTTGCTATAGATGATTGGGATGTGCCGCATAAAATAAGTGCAGGAGTAAGAGACAGAGAAGGTTATCTAGATAGACTGACAACTATTGAAAGAAATATGAGTGACCTTGAAAAGCCCTTAGTGAGTTGGGGTTTTCATCACTACTTTCATGGCAAGCTGACAAGGCAAGACTTAGACCAAATATCAAAAGATAGACCAATATTAATAATACATAGATCATTCCATGAATTTATTATGAATTCTAAGGCCTTAAGCTTATTTAAAATAACAGAAGATGACTTGAGTGATCTTAATGAAGAAGAGAAAAAACATGCCAGTTTTGATGAGGGTCATTTTGCCGAAAGAGGCCTAATCGCTGTAATGCCTAAAGTGATGAAATATATTGCTGCTCCTGAAAGAATAATTGCCGGCCTTCAAATAACAGAAAAGTATGTTCAACAACATGGTATTACTTTGATTGCAAATCCTGGATCAATGTATGATCCCAAAATACAGCAAGCTAAAAATTATGTTTTTGGTGATGAAGACACTCCTTTTAGATCATTATTTATTCCAAGTGCTTTATATATGTTAGAGCATACTGATATTTCTAATCTTATTGAAGAAACTGAGAAACACTTATCTTGGGGTCAAGGTAAAGTAGAGTTTCTTCCTAAGCACATTAAACTTTTTACCGATGGTGCCATGTATTCACAGAATATGGTTTTAAGAGATGGTTATCTAGATGGTCATCAAGGTGCGTGGCTAATGGAGAATGATATTTTTAAAGACGGTTTTAGACTGTTTTGGGATGCAGGATATCAAATTCATGTTCATCAAAATGGAGATGCTGGTCTTGATAGGCTTTTAGATGTCTTAGATGAAAACATGCAGCGTAATCCTAGAAAAGACCATAGAACCACTGTAGTCCATTTTGGCTACTCAGCATTTGATCAAATAGAAAGAATGAAAAGACTTGGTGTCATTGTTAGTGCAAATCCATATTATGTTCCTGTTCTGTCTGATTTATATAGCAGAAAAGGGGTTGGATATGAAAGATCACAACAGATGGTAAGATTAGGTGATGTGAATAGAGCAGGCATAGTCTTATCACTTCATTCAGACATGCCAATGGCGCCTGCATCTCCATTAGTTCTTATGCACTCAGCAGTTAATAGAGTAAATTATGCAGATGAAGTGGCTGGCCCCAATCAAAGAATATCTGCTCTAACAGCTCTCAAAGGAGTTACCTTAAACTCAGCATACACTTTAGGGATAGAGGATAATTATGGGTCTATAACTCCTGGGAAGTTTGCAAATTTTACTATCCTCTCAGAAAATCCGCTCTCAATTGATCCTCTTAGAATAGATCAAATTAATGTTGAAGGAACAATAGTTGAGGGAAGGCTTTTTCAAAAATAAAATATTTTTTTTAAAGGAGTTTAATTATCTTTGATTTAGTTATTATTGGAGCTGGCGTAATTGGCTTATCTATAGCCAAGTACTCAAGCGAAAAAGGCATGTCAGTAGCCGTAATTGAAAAAGAGTCTAGAACGGGTGAGGGTATCTCATCTAGAAATTCAGGAGTGATTCATGCCGGCATGTACTATCCGAAATCATCACTTAAAACAAAATTCTGTATCAGTGGCAATAAGCTCTTATATGAATATGCTAAAGACAAAAATATAAATCATAAAAAAATAGGTAAATATATTATTGCCTCAAAACCCTCAGAGCTAAAAAGACTTAAAGATATTTATGATCAAGGCATTATCAACGGACTTAATTTAGAACTTTGCCAAAAAGATAAAACTAATTCGCTTTACCCTGAATTAATAACAGAGGGGGGTATTTTTTCACCAAATACCGGCATTATCGATGTGCCTGAATTAATAACCTCCTTAGAGGGGGATATTCAACATAATGGAGGCTTGGTTTCGTTAAATACCGCATTCTTAAAAGCAACACAAAAAGATAACCTTTTTGAAATTAAATGTAATGACGGAAAAGACTTTACTATCCATTCTAAAAATCTCATTAACTCTGCTGGCATATCCTCTGAAATGGTCTCAAAGAATATTAAGCCACTACATTCAAGACATATACATCCAATAAATTATGCAAAGGGGCATTATTTTAAATATACAGGCCATCATCCATTTAAAACACTAGTCTACCCAGTCTCAGATGAATTTACTTCAGGCTTGCATGTTGGATTTGATATAGCAGGGCAAATAAGATTTGGGCCTAGTATAGATTGGATTGACGAGATAGATTATTCTTTTAATGACTCCCTTAAGGACCATTTTATAAACTCCATCCAGAGTTATTGGCCAGGCTTAAATCCAGATAAGCTCCAGCCAGACTATGTAGGCATTCGACCAAAAATACAAAATGCAAAAGAGCATATGATGGATTTTTCTATTCTTGACTCTAAAGATCATGGCATTAATGGGCTTATTAATATTCAGGGAATTGAGAGCCCTGGAGTGACGTCTTGTTTATCAATCGGAGATTATGTCACTAATCTAATTTTAGAAAATTAAACTTAGCTTTGAGTCAGATGCTCTAATAATTTGTTTTTAAATTGATCTAATATTTCTTCTTCAATTAAGTGTCGCATATTATCGATTACAATCAGTTCACTGTTAGGTATAAGGTTATTCATAAGATATGAATTTTTTACATTTATTACTGGATCTTTTTTACCATGAACGATAAGAGTTTTTGCTTTTATAGATCGTATTTTTCTTAACCTATTCTTAGAAGAAAGTATCGCAAAAAGCTGTCTCGCATATCCAAAACCATCTTTGACTCCCTCGGTCCTAATATAGTTATTTATAGTCTCTTCTCTAAATTCAGGAGTATCAACCTTTTTATTCTCCATGCCTATTAAACCCACCCATTTAATTTCACGTTGATAAACTTCTTCCATAGTTGGATTTTCAAGTAGCGATCTCTCAAGCATCATAGTTCTAACTTCTTTTGAAGGACCATTGAGAGGCCCAGGAACAGAAGCAGTAGATGCTATTAAAGTAAAAGAACGAACTCTATCAGGGTATTTAGCACAAATGATCTGACTTATCATTCCTCCCATAGATGTGCCCAGAATATGAGCATTATCAATACCAAGATGATCCAAAACATCAATACCATCTTTAGCCATATCATTTAAGTTATATTCAGTTTTGATGGGTAGCCTTAAGAAATAGCGAATATAGCCCATAAGCAGTGATGGCTTTTCTTTAAATCTTGTTGATAGCCCTGAATCTCTGTTATCAAATGTAATAGGTCTGTAATTATTACTAACTAAAAAATCTATGAGGTGAGGAGCCCAATGAACAAGTTGTGCACCTAATCCATGAACCATAAGAATAGGCTTTGAGGTCTCTGCTCCATAGTCACGATACATGATTTCTACACCATCTTTTTTAGCAATTCCTTCTCTATATTCCATTTAAATAGTTTCACATATTTTTGTATGCAATACATTCCTTTTTCCTATACATTAAGTAAATAAATCATTAAAAAAATAAAATGTATGACAGGCATTGTTAGTAATAAGATTCGTGCTGCTTATGGAGTAGGCGACTATGCAATATGTTTGTACTGGAGTGGTGTTAGCCTCTATCTGCTTTATTTTTATACTGATATTGTTGGCATCTCGCCTTATGCAGCAGGCCTTATATATGGCTTAGGTATCATGTGGGATGCTTTTACAGATCCATTTATGGGGTTTTTGGCAGAACGAACTAGATCTAAGATGGGAAGTTATCGACCTTACATCCATTATGGCTCTATACCTTTAGCATTATCATTTGTTCTTTTATTATGGGTCCCACCATTTGAAGGAACATCGTTAATTATATTTTTACTACTGGTGAATATAATTCATAGAACCTGTTTTACAGTTGTGAGTGTTCCATACTCATCTTTAACAGCAAGAATCACAGATGATAGCGATGAGAGAACAATACTTACGAGCTCCAGAATGCTTTCGGCAGCCCTTGGAACCTTTTCAATTTCTGCACTAGGCTTCCCAATTATTTTATATTTTGGTGGAGGCGAAGAATCTCTGGGGTTTATATATCTTGGTATAGTTTCAGGTCTAATAGCTATCTTTATTTTAAAGATCACAGTTTATTTCGTAGAGGAAAGGAGGTTTAAGGCAAGCAAAAAAGAACTGCCTACTTTCTTGGAAGTGACAAGATCTGTATCAAAAAATTATCCTTTTTGGATTGTATTCTCAGCAATCATAATATTGATTTCGACATATTTAATGTTCAATAACAATCTTATATATTTTACAAAATATGCCTTAGGGTTACATGAGTACCAAGGTTTGATACTAGGAATCCTTAATGGAGCAACCTTATTAGCAGTGCCTTTTTGGGCATATGCAGCATTAAAAATAGGAAAGAAAAATACTTGGCTTCTAGCAATGATTGCTTTATTAATTGGTTTTTCTATCTTTTACTACTACCCAATAAGCGATCTAAACACATTGCTGTATATTTTAGTTTTTATTGGTTTCGGTAATGGCGCAACTGGAGTACTTTTTTGGTCAATGCTTCCTGATACTATTGAATATGGTGAGTGGAAGTCTGGTATTAGAACTGAATCCTCTCTTTATGGATTTATGACATTTGCCCAGAAAGGAGCAATTGGAATTGCTGTATTTATATTGGGCATAGCCTTAACAGGTATTGGTTTTGAGCCTAACCAGGAACAATCAGAAGAAACATTAAAAGCACTCAAAAATTTAATGTCAATTATTCCTCTCATAGGAGTATGTATAAGCTTTGCTTTGCTTTATTTTTATCCTATAGATAAAAATTTCCATGAAAAATTAATTAAAGATATTGAAAATAGGAGAGCATCAGATGTCTAAAATTCGTTGGGGTATTATTGGAACTGGAAGTATAGCTACTGCTTTTGCACATTCTATAAAATACTGCCAATACTCAGAATTGATTGGGGTTTTTGGAAGGGGTAATGAAAAGCTTAATAGTTTTTCATCTAAATTCGACATTAAGTCATACAGAAATATAGATGATTTGATTGCCTCAGAAGAAATTGATGCTGTTTACGTAGCAACACCTCACAGCACTCATTATGAATATTCATTATTAGCAATCAAGAATAAGAAACACATTCTTTGTGAGAAACCAATAACAATAAATCATCTTGAAAGTATGGTCTTATTAAATTTAGCTAAAGAAAAAGAGGTTTTTTTAATGGAGGCTTACATGTATAGGGTGCATCCACAAACATTCAATATTCTTGATAATCTCTCCATTTTTGATAATACAAAAAATAAAATAACAATAACTAGTTCTTTCGGCTTCTCTGCTGACTTGCCAGAATCACATAGATTAAGAAATCAACATTTAGGGGGCGGAGCTATTCTTGATGTTGGTTGCTACCCATTATCAATGGCGAAACTGATCGCTGGAAAACTTAATGGGTTGCCTTTTGCTGACCCGGAGAGTATTGAAGCTAAAGGAAGGCTTGATTCTACCGGTGTTGACCTTCAATCGGAAGCGCACTTAGTTTTCTCAGATAATATAGAGGCGAATATTAAATGCGCTATTGATGAAGATTACTCTAACGATTTAAAAATTTCTGATGGCAGCATTGATTTAGTTGCTAGTCAGCCATGGCATTGTGGCCAATTCCAAGATGGAAACTCATCAATAGAGATATATAAAGATGGAAAATTATATAAAGAAATTCCTTTTAAGGATGAGGTGGGATTATTTACTAGAGAAATTGATCATGCGTCTGAATGTATATTAAATAATCAATTAGAGTCTCAGTATATTTCTCACTTAGATTCGCAAAGCAATATGCTTTGGCTAGATAAATGGAGAAAATCATTAAACATTGCCTGTCCCTTCAGCCAGCTTGAAGATTCCCCAGTTTCAAAATCAAGATTTTACTTAATCCAAAAATCAAAATTACAAGAAACGCCGCTTATTGGAGTTAATAAATTAGGTTCTAGATTGGCATTAGGTTGTGATAATCAGACTTCTGCCTTACATGCATTTACAATGTTTGATCACTTCTATGGATCAGGCGGAAGAATTTTTGATACGGCATATATTTACAATAATGGAAAAGGTGATAAATATTTAGGGGATTGGATTAAGTCAAGAAAAGTTGAAGATGAAATTATAGTGCTTGGAAAGGGCGCCCATACTCCTGAATGCTCTCCTGAATTTATAAGGCCACAGATCATAGAATCCTTAGAACGTTTACAAATTAATAAAATAGATATCTTTTGCCTGCATAGGGATAATCCAGATATACCTGTAGCAGAGTTTATGGATGCACTAAATGAAGTCAGGTCTGAAGGTTTAATAGGATCTTTAGGGGCTTCAAATTGGGAGCTCGATCGTTTTTCAGAGGCGCGTAACTACTCTGCATCTAACAACAAAGCAGCATTTAGTGTTTTAAGTAATAATTTCAGTCTCGCCGATATGATTGATCCCGTCTGGCCTGGATGTGTTGGCACTAATGATAGCTACTTGAATTATCTTACAGACAACAAAATTATGCTTTTTCCGTGGTCAAGCCAAGCAAGAGGATTTTTTATAAAGAAAAAAGAAATCACTTCCAATGAGCATTTTTCAAACCCATCTTTAGAAGAGGAGATAAGGGTATGGCATGATGAAAAAAACCTTAAAAGAAGAGAAAAATGTTTTGAAATTGCCAAATCGAGAAATGTACAACCAATTCAAGTTGCTCTCGCTTATGTAATTCAAAAATCTCCTTTAATATTTCCACTCATTGGACCAAGGACTGTTATGGAAACTGATAGTTCTATTGCAGCTGTCCAATTAAACCTATCTAAAGAAGAAATGAACGAGCTATTTATAAATTAATCTGATTGGACAGACGAATATCTTTTGAAGAAGCTCCAATATGGATATTGTAAGATCCTTGTTTAACTTCCCATTCTTTTTTATCAAGACTCCATTCACTAAAACTTCTGGCATTTAATATAATTTCTACTTCTTTTTCTTCTTGAGGGGCTAGAAAGATTTTATCAAACCCTTGAAGTTTTTTTAAAGGCTCAGATGGAACCTCAACCCTATGCTCCACATAGCATTGTGAAATTTCAGCACCTGAAACATCTCCAGTATTTTTTATAGTAAATTTACATGAAATTAAATTATCTTTAAGCTCATCAATTACGAGATTAAAGTATTCAAATTTTGTATAGGACAGCCCATGACCAAAAGGGTATTGTGTTTTTATATCTTTCTTTTCATACCATTTATAACCAACTAGAAGCTTCTCATCATAATTCATTTGCAAATCTTGTCCTGGGTATGAAGAAAAAGCAGGGGTATCTTCAATATTGATAGGAAAAGTTGAGGGTAATTTGCCTGAGGGGCTTACATCTCCAGTAATAATATTAGCGAGAGCATTTCCAAACTCCTGACCTGGATACCAAGCCTGAATAACACTTTTAACTTTATGAATCCAAGGCATTTTAATTGGTGATCCGGTATTCAGAACAAGAATAGTATTTGGGTTAACACCAATAACAGCATCAATTAATTCATTTTGTTGAGAAGGGAGGTTAAAGTCATTTCTGTCATTACCCTCGGTCTCCCAGTCTGAATTAGTCCCTACGACCATAATTACCTGATCAACTTCTTTTGCTACTTGGAGAGCTTCATTAAATAAGTCCACTTTATCTGGAGCCTTACATCCAATGTATATAGCAGGGAAGTTGCCTTCAAACTTATATTGTATTTCTATCTGATACTTTTTAGCATCTTCCAATTTAGCCATTCCTCTCCTGGAAGCTGTGCCAAGTGCAAAAAATGCATCACCTGGTTCGGTATTGCTCCAGTTATCTATGATTTCCTCACCATCTATTAAAAGTTTACTTTTTCCGATGGCAAAGATTTCGAATTCATGCATACCAGTAATATCTGGTGAATATGTACAAGAGAATTTTACAAAAATATCAGGTCTCTCTTCTTTAGCTATTATGTCTTTAGCAAATCCCTCAAGAGCCCAAAACTTATTTCTTAGTTCATACTCTTGAGATATAAGTTTTTTTTCATCATTAGCAGTATTAAAGTATTCAACTAGAAATTTATTTTTTTTATCGGAACCAGCCTCAATTAGATCTGCATTAAATATTGGAAGATATTTATGTGTATGACAGCCTTTGGAGTATTTAATATCAACTGAATCCCCAATCTTGCTTTCCAATGCCTCAAGTGGGTGCGATTCATAATAAGATTGGAGATGGGCACTACCTCCGCCAATAATTTGAGCATTTTTTGCATTAGGCCCAATAACACCCAAGGATCGTAAATTATTTTTAAGCGGCAAAAGCTCTTCATTTTTTAAAAGCACCATACCCTCTTGAGCTGCCTCTCTAAGCAAGATCCGTTGTGCTTCATTATCATTACTATTTTCTGATTTAATTTCAGGACTATCGAATCTTTTTGTAAAAGCTGCAACATGAAGAATTCGTTTTACTTTGTCATTAATCTCTTCGATTAAAACTGAATTGTTGTTTACTTCATCTTGAAGCAATTTACCCCAGCTTTTTGCAGGACCTGGCATCTCAAGATCCAACCCGCCATTAGCATTTTTAACTGTCTCTAGGGCTGCACCCCAGTCACTGACAACATAACCATCGAACCCCCATTCCTGTTTTAAAATATTGATTAACAAGTCTTTATGAGAGCTACAATAAATATTATTAAGCTGATTATAAGCACTCATGACAACTTTTGCGTTTGCTTGTTTTATTGCCATTTCAAAAGGTAGTAAATAAATTTCTCTCAGTGTTTTCTCATCGATATTAGAACTCACCGTATATCTCTCATACTCTGTATCATTTCCAACAAAGTGTTTTAAACAAGCAGCAACATTTTTCGATTGGACTCCATCGACATAGTCAATTGCAATTCTTCCAGTAAGATAGGGATCTTCAGAGAAGCTCTCAAAATGCCTACCGCCCAGAGGGTGTCTATGAATATTTATTGTAGGTCCCAGTAAAACATCGACGTCCTTTGCTTTTGCTTCCTCTCCTAATTCAATACCTAAACGATTAATTAAGCTCATATTCCAAGTTGAACCAAGGGATATAGCGCTTGGGAAACAAGCAGAGGGCTTACCTGAATTACCATTACCTCTAACCCCATTAGGTCCATCTGACATTTTTATACTTGGGATATTCAATCTTTCAACTTTGTTCGTGTGCCATGCATCAAACCCACTTAGCAATAAGATTTTTTCTTCAAGGGTTAGTTCATTTAGTAATTTATCTATATTTGGCATCATGCAATGGTAAAGGCTTATTTCTTTATCTTCAATTAAGAATTTTTTTTTAAAAGTCTGTTACCATTCATTTATTATGATTGAAAGAATAAAAAAATCTGTAATGCTATTTAATGCACCCATCCAAAGAGTGTATGAAGCCAATCGCGGAACAATCATTAGGACTGTTATTTATACCATTGGCCATTTTGTCATTGCTGCTGCTTGCGTGATGTACTTCACAGGTGCAGAGTTCTCAGATGCAATAACTGATGCTATTGTGGAGCCACTTTTAAATAGTGTTTGGTATTTTGTTCTAGATAAATTTTGGGCTAGTCGATACCCTCAATAACTCTAGAATTCATCCTTTTTTAATATAAACTTTTTATATACAAAACCATTTATATGTCTTTATAATTCACTTATTCGTGATTTGATCCTATTGCTACGAATTAAAAGAAAAGCTAAAACGGAATTATTTCCTGGATTTAATTTAAAACTATTGCGGAGAAAAATCATGAAAAGACAATTAATACAAAGACTTAATGAAGGGCCAGTTATCTGTGCTGAAGGATTTCTTTTTGAAATTGAAAAAAGAGGTTATCTAGCAGCTGGAGAGTTCGTGCCAATGGTCTCATTGGAGCACCCAGAGGCGTTAGAGAATCTTCATAAAGACTTCCAACATGCCGGATCAGATGTTGTTGAAGCTTTTACTTATAATGCTCATAGAGAAAAAATGAGAGTTATCGGGAAAGAAGAATTAATTGAACCCTTAAATAGAGCAGCATTACAAATTGCAAAAAAAGTTGCCGACAATCCAATTGATGGTGGCGAGCCAAATCTTATGGCTGGAAATATTTCTAACTCTAATATATGGGAGCAAGGTAATTTAGATTCTCATAAAGAAGTTGAAAAAATGTTTAATGAAATGGTTGAGTGGTCTGTAGATGAAGGGGCTGATTTATTAGTTGGTGAAACTTTTTACTATGCTGAAGAGGCATACATGGCTCTTGATATTATTCAAAAAGCTGGGCTTCCATCAGTTATTACCATTGCACCAATGGCAGAAAATGAAATGAGAGATGGGGTATCTATACTTGATACTATGAAAGAATTAGAACAAAGAGGAGCTGATGTTGTAGGCATGAATTGCTTCAGGGGTCCTGACACAATGATGCCTTATTTAAGAGAGGCTAGAAAAGTACTTAAATGTCATATGGGAGCACTTCCATTACCTTTTAGAACAACCGATGCAAATCCTACATTCTTTAATTTGCCTGATGACCATGGATGTTCTTGCCCTGCACCTCATGGCAGAACTTTTCCAACAGCATTAGATCCTTTGTACTGCAATCGATATGAAATACGTGAGTTTGGTAGAGAAGCATTTGAATTGGGCATTAACTACCTTGGTGTTTGTTGTGGTGCAACACCTATGCATATCAGAGAGGTTGCAGAAGCAGCTGGTTTAACAGTGCCTGCAAGCAAATATAGAGAGAATATGTCAAACCATTTTATGTATGGTACAAACGAAAGAACCGCAGATCATATGGTAGATTATGGGGATAAAGCTTAAATAAGGCTCTCTCTAAAATTAAATTATTAAAAGGCTCTTTATTAAGAGCCTTTTTCATTTAAAATCATATTATGAGATTTTTACTTCTTTTCCTGATGTCTTTTCCAGCCATGGCTGAGTCTTCTAAAATTCTATGTGAGCTAGATGGAACCTACTCTGTTACGTATAAAGATATTAAAAAAACATATCTTTCAGAGGGAATAGAACTTTTTAAGAATTTGGCTAGACAGACACAACAATCATTATTTTTACTTCAACGAGCTAAAACAAATTTTGCTGAAGAAGATTGGCAAAAAGATAAAATGTACGTTGTTCAGTACTGGGATGTAGATACACGCAAGGAATCTTTTAAATCTTTAAAACATACTCTTGATCCATCTCCAGCATGGATAAACTCTAATGCTGATTGGGAATCAACCAAGACCGATACCGGTATAACTGTAACCCACACCATGAATACTGGAGATGTTCATCCATTATTTCCTGATTATGAGGTCGATATTTATAGTATTTCTAATTCATTTAACTGGTTTACTGGTAAAGGACAAATATCTGGAGATATATGGCTTAACAAGAAAGATGGTACAAAGAATAGAAACCCAAAGGTTGAGATAATGGCAGCAGGAAAGTGCCAGCCTCAAAAGAAGAAGTTTTAGAAAGTTTAGACTATAGCTGCAATAAAGAACGCCAAAATAACTATACCTATAGGCACATATCTATCAAAATTATCTGAGAGTGTTTTTAAAATTTTTTCTATCATATTATTAGTTATAAAATTCCCTACTGTGGTTTAAAGTATCTGAAAAATTAAGCTACTTTTAGCTAAATTTATTTATTTCGAGCTTTTCTTAATTCTCTATATACCTTATTAAGTTTTTTTTTCTTAATCTCTTTTACAGCTTTTCTTTTAATACTAGCATCAGCTGATTTTTTTGCTCGCTCACCTTTATCCATAAACATCCTCCAAAAGAATTTTAATGAAGTCATTTAATAGTAACAAATTTTTATAAAATCTCTACAATATTGTTTAACTTTATGATTGTTGAAAAAACTCACATACCTAGAACCCTTATAATTTTTATTGATGTCGAATCTTTAAGAACAGGGCAAGAGTTAGAAAACATTTATGGAGAGTTTTATGAGCTTGTTAATTCGGCAGGAGCTGAGATTGTTCAATCAAGTTCTAGTAAACAAAAATCACCCTCAGTAAGTCATTTTATTAACAAAGGTAAGCTTGAAGAAATCCTGGATATAGTTGATGAATCTAAGGCCGAGCTTGTTATTGTTAACCACCAACTTTCTGCCTCTCAAGCAAGAAATCTTGAATTAAAATTAAAAGTAAGAGTTATAGATAAAACAGAGCTTATTTTAGATATCTTTGCGTCAAGAGCAACAACCCATATTGGAAAGCTTCAAGTCGAGCTCGCACAGTTAAATCATTTATCGACAAGATTAATAAGAGGGTGGACTCACTTAGAGAGACAAAAAGGTGGAATTGGACTAAGAGGCCCTGGAGAAACTCAGCTTGAAACAGATAGACGTCTTATTGGGCATAGGATTAAGCGCTTAAAAAGTAGGTTAGAAAAGGCTCATAAGCAAAAACAACTTAACAGCTATTCAAGAAAAAAAAGTAGGAATAAGCTTGTTGCTTTAGTTGGATACACAAATGCAGGCAAAACTACCTTATTTAATTCTTTAACTAATAGTAAACAACTCGCAGAAGATAAACTCTTTGCTACCCTAGATTCTGTAACAAGAAAAAATATAGATCCAGAATTGGGGCCAATATTATTTTCAGATACAGTTGGATTTATATCTGAACTGCCAACGCAATTAATAGAATCATTTAAAGCTACTCTTGACGAGCTTAAATCTGCCGATTTATTGCTTCATGTAGTAGATATATCTGATATAGATCATCGCCAAAAAGAAAAAGAAGTAAATCAGATTTTAGATGAATTAAATTTACAATCCATTCCACAGATTAGAGTTAATAATAAATGTGATATTAAAGGATCAACTAATTTTGACAGCAAGAACAAAGATAATGAGGTATGGATTTCTGCTGAAAAAAACATAGGTATTCAGGAGTTAAGAGAATTAATTAATAATGATTTATTTAATGGTATATATAGAGGTTGGATTTCTTTAGAGGCGTCTTTAGGAAAAATTAGAGCTAAATTATTTAGAATGGGATGTATTGATGAAGAGAAGGTATCACCAACAGGAAAGATATTTGCTCATATTCATATAGGACAAGATGAATTAGATAATTTTATTCACATTAACGGCTTTGCTCTTTGCAACGACAAAGATATACTTTTAGAAACACAATCAACATAACCAATGAAAAAAATAAATAGCACCCTAGATAAAATAACAAATCCATTATTAAATATTGTCCCTTGGCTTCCAAGGCTTGCATTAGGCATAGCTTTCTTTTTTCACGGTTATGGAAAACTTCCCGCTCCTTTCATGATGGATGAGCAGCATAGAATGGTTACCTGGTTTGAAAGTATTTTTATTCCTATGCCAGAGCTATGGGTAAATTTAGTAATTCTTGGAGAAATGGCTGCCGGCATTGGAATTATCTTAGGTGGGGTAGTGGGCTTGTTTGCAAGTCAACTTGGACATTTATTAACAAGATTATCTGGGCTTCTTGTAGTAATTATAATGACCTGCGCTTTATACATCGCTCATGCAGACTGGTTTACTAGCTTAAGTACAAAATTTGTTACAAGTGAGCAAATGTTCTTGTTAGTTTTAGGAATATTCTTTGCAATACGTGGCAATAAATAGTCTTTAAAACAATCTTCTAAAAATAATAAAAAACTTCTTGCATTTCTAAATGAGAATGATTATCATTTCCAATCATAAATGAGAATGATTCTTATTTAGCTTGGGAGGAAGTTAATTATTTCCCTGAAAGTGTGCTATTTGGTTTGTTATTTAATCAAATAAGGAATTACTTCCCCCCAGGTATTTTTACATTTTGATAAAGGAAAAAAATGATTAAAAAAATAATTGAAACTAGACAAGCTTTGATAACAATATCTGCATTAATAATGCTATCGGCCACATCATTGCTATCAGCAAATGATAATGT